>Ga0224508_10001516_pt1 | contig 20746 bp, 23 predicted proteins | sample SF_Jan12_sed_USG_4_FD_170157 | JGI IMG/M metagenome (GOLD analysis project Ga0224508, IMG submission 170157) | Sediment microbial communities from San Francisco Bay, California, United States - SF_Jan12_sed_USGS_21 | ecosystem: Environmental > Aquatic > Marine > Sediment | place: USA... | reverse complement strand
GGATCGTCACCGCTGAGCAGCTCGGGCTTGAACGGCCGAGGCAACAGTCGCGCCGCAGACGCAGTGCGCGAGATGCGGAAGCCATCATTCGCGAGCTGACCGACCTGCAGATTGGTGCGCCGGTCGTTCACGAGCATCACGGCGTTGGCCGGTATCAGGGGCTGACGACGCTGGACGTCGACGAGGTTGAGACTGAATTCCTGCTGCTCGAATATGCCGACGGCGACAAGCTGTATGTGCCGGTGCTGAGCTTACATCTCGTCACCCGCTACAGCGGCGCCTCGGCAGAACAGGCGCCACTGCATCGACTGGGATCCGATCAGTGGCAGAAAGCGAAGCGAAAGGCCGCCAAACAGGCGAGCGACGTTGCGGCTGAGCTGTTGAATCTTTATGCGCAGCGGGCAGCTCGTCAGGGGCAAAAAATTGAATCGGGCGTTGAAGAGTATTTGAAATTCTCGGATGAGTTTCCGTTTCAGGAAACCGAAGATCAACAAGCTGCCATCAATGAAGTCATCACCGATATGGGATCGGGCCAACCGATGGACCGCATCATTTGCGGCGATGTCGGTTTCGGAAAGACAGAAGTTGCGCTACGCGCCGCCTACGTCGCCGTGGTGGCCGGCTACCAGGTTGCAGTTCTGGTGCCGACTACCTTGTTGGCACAGCAGCATTATCAGACCTTTGCCGACCGTTTTTCCGACTGGCCGGTTCATATCGACTACCTGTCGCGATTTCGCACGAAGAAAGAATCCGATACTGTCGTCGCCAATCTTGCAGCCGGCAGAGTCGACATCGTCATCGGCACGCACAAACTGCTCCAATCCGACATCCTCTTCAAACAGCTCGGCCTGGTCATCATCGACGAGGAACATCGCTTCGGCGTCAAACACAAGGAACTGATGAAGCGCTATCGCGCCGACGTTCACGTGCTGACGCTAACGGCGACGCCGATTCCCCGCACGCTGAATATGACACTCGGCAGCCTGCGCGACCTGTCGATCATCGCAACGCCGCCGGCCGACCGGCTGTCGATTCGAACCTTTGTCGGCGAATGGTCGGATCAGGGCATCCGCGAGGCCGTCCTGCGCGAAATCCGCCGCGGTGGCCAGGTCTATTTCGTGCACAACCGAGTCGAAAACATCGAATCGATCGTCACGCACTTGCGTGAGATGCTACCGGAGACGGAGTTTCGCGTGGCGCATGGGCAAATGTCCGAACGCGAACTTGAAACGGTCATGCTGGATTTTTATCACCGCCGTTTCGCTGTGCTCGTGTGTACGACGATCATCGAAAGCGGTATCGATGTGCCGACGGCGAATACCATTGTCATCAACCGTGCCGATCATCTGGGCCTGGCTCAGCTGCATCAGCTGCGCGGCCGGGTCGGGCGATCACACCATCAGGCCTATGCCTATCTGCTAACCCCGCCCCGGCGCGCGATGACGGACGATGCGCTGAAGCGGCTCGATGCCGTCGCGTCGCTCGAAGCGCTTGGTTCCGGGTTTGCGCTGGCCACTCACGATCTTGAGATCCGAGGTGCCGGAGAGTTGCTCGGCGAAGGTCAAAGCGGCCAGATACATGCGATCGGCTTTACGCTCTACAACGAACTGCTGGCTCGCGCCGTTTCTGCGCTGAAGGCCGGCCGTGAGCCGGCGCTCGACGATCCTTTCCGCCACGGCCCGGAAGTTGAAACCGGGCTGCCCGTGCTGATACCCGAAGACTATATGCCAGACGTCTACATGCGACTCGTTCAGTACAAACGAATCGCGAATGCTGCCACTCGCGGCGAGCTCGACGATCTCGAAGTCGAGATGATCAATCGTTTCGGGCTCCTCGCCGAACCGACCAAAGCGTTATTTGGCGTGACCTGGATCAAGCTGCTCGCAGCCAGCCTCGGTATCAAGAAGCTGCAGGGGTCTGCACGCGGCGGCTCGATCCGTTTTGGCAAGGAAGCCAAAGTCGATGCGGCAACGCTGGTGCAAATGGTCGCGGAAAACCCGGAACGATACTCACTGGATGGTCCGTTTCGGCTGAAATTCAAATGGGATCCGCTGGTGCCTGAAGAAATGCGCATCGAGCGCCTCGAACGCCTGCTGACCAAGCTCGGCGCCCGGGCGCTTGAAGAAGCCCAGGTCGCCTAGCGCTATAATCTCCCGATGCGGATATTGACGGCCATCGCCTCGACCCTGACGCTGGTAGCGACCGCGTCGGCACAACCGAATCGCGACGTCTCAGATTCGCCGGAGATCGACCCCGATCCGCTCTATCGAATCGAAGTCATCTTATTCGCATTCGAAGAGGGCAATCGCGGCGAGGAGAATTTTTTCCATGGCATAGAAGATCCCCGTTTCGGACCCTTGCCGAAACTCTTGCGCCTGCCGACTGTCGAGCTCGAAAGCGTTTTCAACCTACGGTCGGGTACCGAGCCGGTTAACCGCGCGCCGCGGGTCGAAGCAGAAACTCAAGCCCCGCCGGAACAATCGATCGAAACGGTTCCCGAACTGGAAGACCGGCTGGAGCTGATTGAACCGAATTTCGGGCCAGGTCGCTTTTCGTCGACGTCAGCCGCGACCTTACCGGCCGGATTTCGGACCCTCAGGCGCGAAGAGCTGGAACTCGGCGCCGCCGCCGCGCGAATGAATCGTCGCCCCTACACTTTGCTTGGCTACGCCGGCTGGGAACAAGCCGGAGTCGATACCGATCGCTCGGTTCAAGTTGATCTTAAACATATCGGCATGACCAACCCGACCGGCACGATCGAAGTCTATCTCCGGCGATTTCTGCACGTATTGGTCGATCTGGAATTTTTCGATGGCGACGGCACGCTGTGGACTGCGCCCGCGGGCTTCGGTCTCACTCCGTTCAGTTACGCACAGGGCTACGAGTTAATCGATGAAGCCAATGCGATTCGCAGCGGCGAGTTGCACTTCATCGATCATCCACTTTTCGGCCTGCTGATTCGCATCACACCCGCGCCTGAACCCGAAGACGAACCGGGGACCGACAACACCGATAGACCGGCCGGCTGACCCAGGTCACCTGTGACCAGCTGACCTAATCAGCTGGGGGCGGCAGCCGACACCGACGCCGTTTCGTTACGACTTTCCAGCGCCATGGTGCCGCGCGCGATCAACGCGTCAACGTCGTCATTCTGCGGATTCACCGCAACGGCGACCCCCTGGACGACGACATGACGACCGATTCGGCCGCGCGGATTATGCAGACCGAGATTGCGCGTCTTTTTCTCCACGAGCCCAACGAGTTGATTTGTCTGCTGCTCATCCAGACCTGTCAATGCGACGGCGAGTTTCGATTTGTCGACGCGCGCGCTTAAGTCGCCGGCCCTGCGAAAGGTACCGGAGATTTGCGCACCGATCATTCTGAGACAGGAGTCAGCGGCATTGTCACCGAAAGTCTTGCGGTAGATGTCTAGCTCCGGAATCGAAAACAGCAACAGGTGCAGCGATTTATCCTCGCGGCGCGCAATGGCAATTTCGCGTTTGACCATCAGATTGAAATGCGCGTGCGACATCAGGCCGGTGACAGCGTCCATGCGATCGAGGCTCGCAATTTTCTTCCGCGCCAGCCCAAGCGACCGCTTCAAGAGCTCAGCACCATCATTGGTCGCGCGATCTGCGGCGGCATGTTCCACCAGCATCAGTCGCCTGCCGTCGACGCTGGATTCGAGCGGCGTCAATCGGAGACGGCCGAGCCAGATATTGCCGTCTTTACGAAGAAACGGGAGACTGAGCGAACCGGGCTCATTACAGGCCACGCTCTGTTTGAGCCTGACCAGCTCAGGGGACTCCTCGTCGGCTGCCGCATAGGTCAGCCATGAAGATCCGGTGAGCTCGGCGGCCGTGTAGCCGCTGGCTTCTTCCAGGGCGGGGTTGGCGTAGATGATTTCGAGTTCGGGACTCAGGGAATCGACAATGAGAATGCCCTGCGCACTCAGCGAGACGATCTCAAGCAGCAGCTCGTTTTTTACGGTTCCCACGCGGTAGTCGTCCCTCGATGAACGACCGATTTTGGACGACTCCGCGGCCCAGGTCGGTGATCGCGATCACAAAGTCTGGCGGCGATCGCGCCTCAGTTCTCCTCGACGGCATATAGGGCAGGCAGGCCTCGCCAGCGGCCGTCCAGATCCATGCCGCAGCCGAACAGAAAACGATTCGGGCCATCGAGCCCGACATAGTCGACGGCAGGCCGCTGAACGCCGGCTTTGACGGTTTTGCGGATCAAGACGGCAATGCTCACGCCCGACACATTCATCCGCCTGAGCTCATGTTCCACCGCGTGCAGCGTAATGCCCCGGTCGAGTACATCGTCGACCAGCAGCACATGGCGGCCGGCCAGCTCAAGACAGGGCCGCGCGTACCAATGCAGGTCACCGGCCCCATAGGGTCCGTAGCGCGCCACGCGGACACTGTCGAATTCGTACGGAAAGCGAAAGGTCTCGCACAACTTGACCGCAGTAAAAGCGCCGCCAATCAGGACAGGCATGACAATCGGGTTCAAATCTTTAAGATCCGCTTCGATTTCGCCCGCCATTTTGCCGATGCTCTCGGCGATCTTGTCTGCCGAGAACACCTGCTGCGCATTGGCAGGAAAATCTTTTATGGATTTTTCAGTCATCCGCAGGCCTACCCTTCCAACTCGAGTTCGGGCGGCTGGAGCAGCGCCTGAATGGACCGATTGGCTTCGATGAATCGTGCAGATTGCCGGAGCGTCTCGAGATCCGGACCCAACCGGCCGCGCAAGCGCATCAGCCTGAGTTGCGCGGCAGGATTGGTGTATCCCGCCAGACTGTCGATGACTTCGGGAATGAGCTCGGGGCAATTGCAGAGTAATACCAGATCGCAACCCGCGGCCAGCGCGAGCGCGATTCTTTCGGACGGCGAACCCTGCGCCGAAGCGCCGGCCATATTCATGTCATCGGAAATGACGGCGCCTGCAAAACGCATCCGTCCCCGAAGCTCTGTCTGGATCCACCATCGCGACAGACTGGCCGGCAATTCGTCGAGCAACGGAAAAGACACGTGGCCAACCATGATCGAATGCAGGCCGGAGGCGATCAGCCGGCGATACGGCAGTAAATCGTCGAACAGAACGGGATGATCGCGGCGATCGACCGCAAGATCAGTATGTGAGTCAGCGCGCGCGCCTGCGTGGCTCGGAAAGTGTTTGGCTGTCGGAACCATTCCCGCTGCCAACATGCCGTCGACGAAAGCATCCGCAAGCTCAGCGACAATTTCGGGCTCCGCATGCAGGGCTCGATCGCCGATAACTTCCGCGAGGCCGAGATCGAGATCGATGACCGGCGCGAAGCTTAAATCTATGCCGACGGCGAGCATCTCAGCCGCCATCAACCAACCAAAATCAACGGCCGCCTTGCGACCAGCCTTCGGATCCAGGTCATAACGGTGTCCAAGCGTGCGCATCGGAGGCAACACGGTGAAAGGCGCGTTGAATCGTTGCACTCGACCGCCTTCCTGATCGACAGCGACCAGCAAGGGTGGTGACCGCTGCGCGTGAATCTCGTCGACCAGCGACCTCAACTGCTCGAGGTCTGCAAAATTCCGAGTGAACAGGATTGCCCCGCCGACCGCGGGCGACTGAAGCCAGGTTCGCTCCTCATCGTCGAGGGTCAAACCCTTGAGACTGATCATCAAAGGACCGAGCGACAAGGCATTACCTCACTGGATTACGACGACGGTGCCGACATCAACCTGATCGAAGAGTTCGACGATGTCATTGTTTCGCATCCGGATGCAACCAATTGAGCCGGGTGTGCCGCAGGGCTCGCTGTCCGGCATGCCGTGAATATAGATAAAGCGCCGCATGGTATCGACTTCACCCAACCGGTTCCGGCCAGGCTCAAGCCCGGACAGCCAGAGAATCCGAGTCAGAATCCAATCGCGATCGGGATTCGCACGGTTGAGTTCATCGGAATAGATTTCACCGGTTGGGCGACGGCCGACGAAAACCGAACCGGCCGGGCTGCCTGCGCCAATTTTCGCGCGGATCTGATGGCGACCGCGCGGTGTCTTAAAACTATCGCGTCGTTCGCCTGCCCCGAATTTAGAGGTGGATACCGAATAGCGATGCGGCTTACCGTCGGCACCGCTCAACGTCAAAGACTGCTCATTAATATCGATAATAATCATGGGCTTACGAGCTATTCTTCACGATCGAAAACCGCGATCGCTTCGACATGATGGGTATTGGGAAACATGTCTAAGGCGCGAACGGTCTTCAATCGATAGCCGTGGCGGTTGACCAACTCGCCGGCATCGCGTGCCAGCGTGCCGGGGTGACAGGAAACATACACGATGCGGCGCGGTTGCATCATCGGTATCGCGGCCACCGCCGCTTCGGCGCCCGCACGGGCAGGATCGAGAAATACAACGTCCCAGCTTTCGCGGAAGAACGGCCATTCGGCCTTGGCCAGGTCGGCGGTTACGAATCGAGCGTTAGCGATTTCATTTCGGTTCGCATTGGCAACCGCGCGCGCGACCAGCGGAGCCGCACCTTCAACGCCCAGCACTTCGCTCACGTGTTTTGCGATCGGCAGGCTGAAGTTACCGAGCCCGCAATATAGATCCAGCACTTTGTCGGTTGCAACAAGCCCCGCCGATTCGATCGCGGCGCTAACCATCGCCTGATTAATTTCGGCGTTGATCTGAATGAAATCGCCCGGCTCGAACTCGATGCGGATACCGTGTTGCTCGAGCGAATAAGCGAGTTGGCGTGGCGGACTGCCAATTGGCACGACGGTGTCCGGCCCGCCCGTTTGAAGATAGATATCGGCGTCGAGCGATTCGCCAAGCGCAACAAAGGACTCGATGTCCTTGGGTCCGGGCGGATCGAGCACGCGCAGGACAATTGCGCCGGTGTCGTCGCCGACGGCAATCTCTGCCTGCGGGATACGATTTCGCAACGGCGACTCGGCCAGCGTCTCGGATAAAGCTTCTGGTAGTCGATCCATTGGTGGCACGAGGATCTGGCAGGCCATCATGTTGGTCAAATAGGGCGCGGCCCGTTCGCGAAAACCAACCAGGACCCGGCCTTTACCCTCGACATATTTGACGCCGAGACGTGCGCGTCGCCGATAGTGCAATTGTGCGCCGGTAATCGCGGGCTCGAAAGTTTCCGGCTCGACCTCGCCAATGCGTGCCAGTGCTTCGGCAACAACCCCCGTTTTGAATTCCACCTGAGCCTGGTACTCCAGATGCTGCAGCGCGCAGCCGCCGCAAATACCGAAATACGGGCAAGGTGGCTCGACCCGGTTTATCGCCGGTTCGATGATCTCGACGAGTTCTGCATCCAGGTGGCGCCTGCGACGCTTGCGGGTTCTGAGCAGCACTCGCTCCGACGGCAGCGCACCCGGCACAAAGATTCGCCGTCCCGACACCTCGCTAACGCCGCGACCGTCATGGCTCAGATCGATGATGTCAGCGGCAACCGCTTCCTCGGCCGCCGGTTTAGTCTGTCTCGCCATCGATTCGCCAGGCAGCCAGAAATTCCTGCCAATGCGGCTGGTCAGATCGCTCGAGCTTATCGCGCACCCGCGCCACCTCCTGGTCATAGCCTGCGCGGTCGAGCGTGCCGCGCATTAATTCGAATCGCAGATAGACCAAAAAGGTATTCAGCGCGTCAGTCTCGCAATAGCGTTCGATTTCGTCGTGCCGGCCTTCGCAATAATAATCCCAGACGTGCGCCCCACTCATGCCGAGTTTGCCAGGCAGACCCAACAGCGTCGCGATATTCTGCAGCGATGAGCGCCCCCCGAACTGGAAGCCCGACAGGGCATCCATTAGGTCGATATGCCGCCAGTGAAATCGTCCGAGATAATTGTTGTACCGGAACTCTCGATCCGAGTCGCCGATTTCCCAGTAACGCGCCGCGGTCACGCCATGCTTCAGGGCACGGTAGTGAAGCACGGGCAGATCGAAGCCCGCGCCGTTCCAGGACACCAGATCCGGCGTGCGGCGCTCAATGCCGTCGAAGAACCGCTGCACGATTTCCCGCTCGCCGCCTTGCTCGCGACCCACACTGAAGATATGTAAGCCATCGCTATCGCGCAGCACGGCCGATATGACGACGACGCGATGCTGAGTCAGCGGTAGAAAATCGGTCTGGCGTGCCTGCATTTGCTTGAAGCGCATCACCTTGGCTACGGCCTCGTCGTCGAGATCTCCGAGATCGAACAGCTCACGACCGAAATCCGTGTCCGGAATCGTCTCGATATCGAAACACAACACATTCATAGCGATCCTGCCTCTTCCTGGCGACGCAGCAACACGGCAACGGCGACGATTAACCCGGCTTCATCCGTCAAGGTCAGAAACCCGTCCCCGACACCAAGGCGTGCGCAGACAGCCTGGCCGCGGTTCGAATAGACGACCTGTGGTTGACCAAGCGCATTCGGCACCGAACCGACGTCGCGCACCCAAATTCCATTGGAAAATCCCGTGCCCAGCGCCTTGGCGATGGCTTCCTTGGCCGCAAAGCGCATCCCCAGGAAACGCGTTTTGTTTTTAGCCTTGGCGTATAGCTCGAGTTCTTCGTCCAACAATAGGCGCTCTGCAAAGCGGTCGCCGAAACGCTGATGAACTCGTTCGATGCGCGCAACCTCGAGAATGTCTGTACCGATCCCGAAGATCATAGCTCGCGCGCGCTCAGCATTAACGCCTTCATCCGCGCGACCGCCTCGGCCAAACCATCGAATACGGCCTGCGCGACGATTGAATGGCCGATGTTCAGCTCGACGATTTCCGGGATCGCTGCGATCGGGCCGACATTGTGATAGTGCAGCCCATGGCCGGCATGCACCGTCAGCCCGAGGCTTGCCGCGTAGTGGCTTGCCTGGCGAATTCGCTCCAGCTCCATCGCCTGCGCTTTGGCCGTCTCGGCGTCGGCGAAGGTGCCGGTGTGCAGCTCGACGACCTCGGCTCCAGTCGCCGCAGCCGCATCGATTTGAGCCGAATCGGGATCGATGAACAACGAGACGCGAATTCGATGATCCTTGAGCCGTACGCACACGGCTTTGATGGCCGGAGCCTGCGACACGACGTCGAGACCGCCTTCGGTCGTCAACTCTTCGCGGCTCTCCGGTACCAGGCAGCAGTCAGAGGGACCCACCTCTGTCGCGATCGCGACCATCGCGTCAGTCGCGGCCATCTCAAGATTCACTCGCGTTAACAGGCTCTCCTGCATCAGCCTGAGATCACGCTCTTGGATATGCCGCCGGTCTTCGCGCACATGAATCGTGATGCTGTCCGCCCCGGACTGCTCGGCGATCAAAGCAGCCGTCAACGGATCCGGGTAACGCGTCATGCGCGCCTGCCTGAGCGTCGCAACATGATCGACGTTGACGCCGAGATGAATTGGACCGGCCATTGCTAACGAGCAGCTTTACGATCGTAGATTTCGCGCATCACCTGGCGAGTTCTCAACGGTCGCGCGCCGAGGTGCAGCCGAAGAATATTCCCCAACAATCGCTTAGCGGCACGCAGACTTTCGACCTCGTCCAAACGCTGTTCGCGTAATGAAATCAAATGTCTGCCGCTGAAAGTTTCCATCTTAGGATGCGCATTGCAGGCCGTTAGCCCAGCTTCGTGCTCAAATATGTAGTCGCAGTCGGGCTCAATCGGCTCACCGGTACGACAATCCTGATCAAGATCGACGCGATACCCCAGCGCTTCGAGCAGCTCGAGCTCGAACAGCCTAAGCGCGCGTGCTGGATCTTGAGTCTCGGCCAGTTGGTCGAGGCAACTACTATAGCAGTTCACAATCTGGTCGTTCTGATCGCCACTGGGTACCAGCCTGAGCAATAACTCGTTGAGATAAAACGCCGCGAGCAGTTCATCGCCTTTGATCTCGAGCGCCATGCCGTCGGCTTCAACGTTGGTCAGGCGGCCCATCTCACTGCGTCGCACCCAGGATAATCGAACCCGGCAAAACGGCTGCAACAAGGCGGACTGACGCGAGCCAGGCCGGCGAGCACCCTGCGCCACCAGGCTTTGGCGGCCGTACTGCGCAGTCAGGCAATCGACGATAAGGCTGGTATTGCGATACGGCCGCTGATGCAGGACAAATCCGGGCTCGAGCAAAACCTCTTCGCGTTCGCTCATAAGGAATCGAAGCCGAGCCGCTTGAGTTCTTCGGCGTTATCGGACCAGTGTTCACGCACCTTGACCCACAGCTTTAAATGCACGCGGTCACTGTAAAGCAGATTGAGGTCCATCCTCGCATCGTGGCCGACACGCTTGAGAACCTTGCCCTCTTTGCCGATGACGATGGCCTTCTGACTCTCGCGCTCGATCCAGATGACGGCTTGAATCTGCCGGCGACCACTATCATCTACTTGAATGTCTTCGATCTGCACGGCAAGCCCATACGGAATTTCCTGATGCAGCTGGCCCATCAGCTTCTCGCGAATAATTTCCGCCGCGCGAAACTCATTGCTTTTATCAGTTTTGAAATCGCTCGGATAAAGTGCCGGCCCTTCTGGAAGGCAGCGCATGATCGACTGCTCCAGCAACGCGACATTCTTGGCGGTGCGCGCGCAAATGGGAACGAACTCGCTGAATGGGTACTGGCTAAGCGCTTCGATTCGCGGCAGCAGTTCGTCTTTCGACTTTAGCCGGTCGATCTTATTAATAACCAGAATCGCCGGCTGTCCTTTGGACGTGACCTCTTGAATCAACTCATGGTCGATCTCGATGGGTTGATTCGCCTCGGTCACCAGCAGGATCAAGTCGGCATCCTCGCGCGTTTGCTTCAGGCTTCTCGCCATCAGCCGGTGCAGTACTCGGCCCGAGCGACGCGAATACCCCGGCGTATCGATAAAAATAGCCTGGCCGACGGGCCGATTCAGGACGCCGAGAATTCTATTGCGAGTGGTATGTGGCTTCGGCGTAACGATGCTGAGCTTTTCGCCAACCAGCGCGTTCAGCAGAGTCGACTTGCCCACATTGGGTCGTCCGAGCAACGCGACATGCCCGCACTTGAACTCGCTATTGGTCTCCACTTTGTAATTCAATCAGCATCGCCTCAGCCGCTGCTTGCTCGGCCCCACGCCGGCTGGAACCTTGACCGATCGATACCCGTTCGTCGGCATCGATGCGACAGCTCACGGCAAAGTACTGATTATGATCGCTGCCGCTGACGTCATCCACATTATATTCCGGCAAGCCGTGGCCACGGGCCTGGAGCCATTCCTGCAGTCGAGTTTTGGCATCCTTCAGCTCATCGGAGGGGGGCAGCGCATCGAGGGGCTCGGCGATCAAACGACGCACCAGCAGTTCTCCGGCCTGATATCCGCCGTCAAGGACCACCGCACCAATGACGGCCTCGACCGCATCGGCCAGCGCCGACGACCGTTGAGCACCGCCGGTGCGAAGCTCACCCGTCCCCAGCGTCAATTGCTTATCCACACCGATCTGGCGGCCGATTTCTGCCAGCGTGCCCTTTTTGACCAGTGCCGCGCGCGCCCGGCTCAAATCACCTTCGTTCGCCTCCGGTCGCAACTCATAGAGCGCCTTTGCGACGATCAGACCCAGCATGGCATCGCCGAGGAACTCAAGGCGTTCGTTATTTTCTGAGGATGCGCTACGGTGTGTCAGCGCCTGGTCGAGGAGGCGCGGATTGGAAAATTCATAAGCGAGTTCGCGTTCGGCCCAGCGAACTCGGTCGGTCACCTGCTTATCTCGATCTGCTCATCGATGACAACGACAAAGAATAGATCGGCCAGGAAGGGTTCCCGACTCTCGCGATTAACATTGACGGTATAGCCCGCGCCTACGCGCACAATATCGAGCTCATCAGCCGTTAATGGCCGGAGATTCTCGATATACATGCGCTGCTCGAGAGCAATCCGAATTCCCTGCGCGGTGTTACTTCCCGTAGCGAGTTCACTTTGCAGATCTTCAAGCACCGTGCCGACGCGCATTTTCTCCATATACAACGGCACGATCTTCATCACCGCGAGACCAACGATGCCAAATACGACGGCCATCAGCATAAACCCGATTAGCGTAATGCCTGACTGACGAGTTTTGGGCGTGAGCCTGTTCAATTGATTCCCTGTCCGATTCGATTCCATCGAGGACCTCCTTGCGACGGTGCACGCCAGCTCATCCAGATACGCGAAGCGCGCCCGACGAGATTTGCTTCCGGCACGAAACCGACAATGTCATAGCGACTGTCCTGGCTGTTGTTTCGGTTGTCACCCATCATGAAATAATTGCCTTCAGGCACGACGTAGCGCCCGCCTCTGCTCGGCCCATTTCCGGACAGCAGCAGTTCGTGTTCTTGCTCGCCGAGCATTTCTCGACCGAGGTCATAAACAGGATCCTCGGCGTATTCGCCCATGTGTTCAACATCGACCATTTCGCCATTAATCGAGATGCGCTCTTGGCGTGCATCGTATTCGACTATATCTCCAGGCAAACCAACAACCCGTTTGATGTAATTAATGGATGGATCGGACGGCAGCCGGAAAACGATCACATCGCCCCGTGCTGGCCCACCCAGATCCACAATCTTTGTATTTATAACCGGCAACCTGAGTCCATACGCGAACTTGTTCACAAAAATGAAGTCGCCTTGGAGCAAAGTGGGCATCATGGAGCCCGAAGGGATCCTGAATGGCTCAAACAGGAACGACCTGAGCAGGAGCACGAGCAGCAGGACCGGGAAGAACGAGCGTGCATATTCGACGATTACCGGCTCGCCGGCGACTTCGCCTGCTGAAATTCGAAGCAGCCGATTACGCTGCCACAGCAGGACATCGGCCAGCCAGATTAAGCCGGCTACACCGGTCGCAACAACAAGAATTAAAGCGAAATCCAAGAGACTATTCCCTATTCGGCGTGCTCGATTCGGGCACGAGTATTCGTCATTTCCTTTCACCCTGCAAGACAGCCAGAAATGCCTCTTGCGGAATTTCGACTGCTCCAAGTTGCTTCATTCGTCGTTTACCTTTTTTCTGCTTCTCGAGCAGTTTGCGCTTACGCGTTACATCGCCGCCATAAAGCTTTGCGGTGACATCTTTGCGAAATGCACGAACGGTGCTGCGTGCAACAATCTGTCCACCAATCGCCGCTTGAATTGCCACCTCAAATTGCTGCCTCGGAATAACTTCCTTTAGGGTCTCGACCAACTTGCGCCCTTTCCGCTCGGCGCCGGAGCGATGCACGATCAGCGCCATCGCGTCGACCCTCTCCTTATTTATCAGAACATCCAGCTTCACCAAAGCAGACGCTTCAAATCTGACGAAACGGTAATCAAAAGACGCGAAGCCTCGGCTGACCGATTTCAGTCGATCGAAGAAGTCGAGCACAACTTCGGCCATCGGCAATTCAAAATCGAGCGCGACTTGTCGGCCCAGGTACTGGAGACGCTTTTGCGAACCACGACGCTCGATGCAAAGTTGAATGACGTTGCCGACATATTCCTGCGGCACCAGAATGCTGGCGAGAATGATAGGTTCACGAATCTCGTTCACCTGCGCCAGTTCGGGAAGCTGAGCCGGGTTTTCGATCTTGATGGTCGTGCCATCGGTCAGTTCGACTTCATACACGACAGTTGGCGCCGTGGAGAGCAGAGAAAGCCCGTGCTCACGCTCGAGCCGTTCCTGGATGATCTCCATGTGCAACAGGCCAAGGAACCCGCAGCGAAAACCGAATCCGAGGGCAGCGCTGACCTCGGGTTCGAATTTGAGCGACGCATCGTTCAAGGCAAGCTTTTTAAGCGCCTCCCTGAAGTTTTCAAATTCATCCGAATCGATCGGAAAGAGTCCCGCAAAAACTCGCGGCTGAATCTGCTCGAAACCGGGTAGTGGCTGAACCCCCTCACTCGTCGCGTCGATGATGGTGTCGCCGACAGGGGCCGCGTCGATTTCTTTTATCGAGGCGATCACGTAGCCCACTTCACCTGCGGCCAGCTGATCTTTGTCGGTTGCTCGCGGCGTGAATACGCCCACCCGATCGACCGAATAACGGCGCCCGGTAGAATGGACTCGAAATTTATGGCCGCGCGCCAGGCTGCCCTCGACGACGCGAATCAGCGAGACAACGCCTACATAGGCATCGAACCACGAATCGATGATCAGTGCTTTGAGGGGCGCGGCCTCGTCGCCGGAAGGCGCCGGTATGCGCCGCACGATTTCCTCGAGCAGCGCTTCGATACCCTGGCCGGTTTTGGCGCTGATCAACAACGCGTCTTTTGCGTCGATACCGATGATGTCTTCTATCTCGTGAATGACACGCTCTGGCTCGGCCGTCGGCAGATCGATCTTGTTGATAACAGGAACGACTTCGAGGCCCTGCTCAATAGCGGTATAGCAGTTCGCCACACTTTGCGCCTCAACGCCCTGGCCGGCATCGACGACTAACAACGCGCCCTCACAGGCGGACAACGATCGTGACACTTCATAGGAGAAATCGACATGCCCGGGGGTGTCGATCAGATTGAGCTGATAGTCCTGACCGTCTGCGGAACGGTAAGGCAACGAGACACACTGTGCCTTGATCGTAATGCCGCGTTCACGCTCAAGCTCCATCGAATCGAGCACTTGATCCGCCATCTCGCGGTCAGTCAAGCCACCGCAGAGCTGAATCAGGCGGTCCGCCAGAGTCGATTTGCCATGATCAATGTGAGCGATGATCGAAAAATTGCGGTTGAGTGCCATGGCCTATGGCGATTGCCGATCGATAAACTCGGTCAACCGGCTGCGGTCGAGCCGGTAACGTGACAATTCCTCGTCGCCGTGCATTAACACCGGGATTAACAAGCCAAAGCGCTTTGAGAGTCCTGCGTCCTCACTGATATCGACAATATCGATGCGAGCCCGGTCTGCAATCAATGGCTCGATTTCCGCCACCATTGTTTCGCAAAGATGACAATCGGGCCGGCTATAAACCGTCAACACGATCACGATTTTGGAGTAACGACGAGGCTCGCCAGCGTCGCATCTTCGAGCCGCCTGCGAAACATCCCGAAGCCAGCAACGACCAGGCCAAGTGCCAGAACGGAACCGAGTAAGGTGCCAAAATCGGTGCCAACGACCAGCGAGCCGATAACGGCCCCGGCCAGGATGGCGAACAATGGCGCGCCATGCAGCAGAATCGATGCGAGCAAGACCTGGCGGCCGGGCAATGCGACGGTGACTTCGGTACCGGGCTCGAGCCGGCGAGAAACGGCCAGCCGATCGAGTCGAGCAGCCTGAAGGCGCTTCCACAGACAGGTGCCCGCGCAGGCGGCACACTGACGAGCCTGTGAGAATTCGAGGTCGACCAGACCATCGGGACGCGCCGAAACTACCACGGCATCGGCGGTCAAGTGACAATCACTTTGTGAATTCAGTTGCGTTTTCCTAACGGGCGTCCAGCGACGTCGCAATCCTTTGCACTGTCAATCGCGGCACGTCTCCCATGGCCGTGGCCAAACGTCCATCGATTTTCAGTGAGTAGGCGTTGGTGCTACCGAATCGGCTGAATCCTTCGGGCATGTCAGCATCGGAAAGTGGATGCGCAATGAAAACTGAGACGGTAGCCAGGCCGTCAGTATAAACGAGATGCTGAACCGGATATTTGGACCCAGCCAGCAGGCTCAAGCGGGATTCCGCCAGTCCGAAGCCGTTCGGCAGACGGGTAGCGCCCCAGATCTCATTACTCGGTGCGTCGAGCTCAGCCTCAACCGGCCCCTTCCAGGTAAATCCTTCGGCACTGACTAATGGGGCCACGGCAAAATCCGGAATTGATTCGAGAACTTCCAGCTCGGTGAAGAGAATCGATTCGATGACATTGCCCGCTTCATCGCGAACCTGCATTTTTACCGGCAGGGCTGACTCGGTATCGAGCCATAGCAGGTATCCGTAGCGAAACTCATCACGCGCACGAATACTGACGACCTGCGTATCCCGATCGGCCGTTCGGCCCTTGGGAAAGGTCGTCATCTGGTAGTAGCGTGCGAGCTCGTTAGTGTAGTTGAGCGACGATGCAACCGGAATCGATGAACCTTCAGGCGCTTCGATCATACCCAGCCGCTTTTCCGGAAAAACGGAACGTACGCCGTCGGCGGTTCGCGAAATCTCCGGACCGGCACCGCTGCTCGAACTGATTCTTTCGTGAACACTGCCGTCGGCATAACGGTGCGCGATATCTAAGGTCTCCGCATTGCCGTCAACGACGTGTACGTAAGTCCCGCGGTAATTCAATTGCTCGACAGCCAGATTCATTCGGTCGAGCCAAATCTTGACGTCGTCAGCCGATTCCTGACTGATGGCATTGACCGCGTGCAACGACACAACCGCCGTCATCAGCGCCGCGAAAATGTAGCGTGCCTTACTCAATCGGCGCACCCGCTTGCGGGCTCTCGAGCGTCGGGTCAGTCTGCTGCGCTGCAATGACGCTCGACTGCATCATCGCGCGGCTCACTCCGGACGAATAGCGTGCGTGGTGAATCAAATACTGAATGCCGGTTGCCTCAGCCGAAACGCGCACGAGCTGCGGCGCATCGCCCGTGCTCGGGGGCACGAGACTGCTGCGCAGATCGATTTGTCCGGAAGCGTCATTCGATGAGGGCAATATGGAATCGGAATCGACATTCACGAACTGGAGCGCGAATACGGCGACCAGCGCAACGCTGGCTGCAATGCCCACTCCGGTCGCGAGTTGTGGCCATTTGCCAGGCCGACTGCGCGCGGTCTGTGCCTGCTCGAGTTCCTGCTCGAAGCGGCGCCCCAGGTCGGCTGTCGCCGGCTGCGAATTTTCACCTCGGACGGCGGCACCAATCAGCTGGTAGCGCAGATACTGGCGCCGGGCCGCGGCATCGTTCTGCAGGCGCCGGACGAAGAAGTCACTCTCTTCAGGCGACATCTCATCGTCGATGAACTGAGAAATCTGTTCGTTAAATTGCTCGGTCATTGCAAATCTACATTAACGGTTCTAGCTTTTTATCAATGGCCTCACGGGCGCGAAAAATTCGCGACCGCACGGTACCTACGGGGCAATCCATCGCTTGAGCGATTTCTTCATAGGTCATGCCCTCGATCTCGCGCAGCAGGATCGCGGTCCTGAGCTCATCCGGCAAATCCGCAATGGCTTTGTTGATGACCTCGCCGATCTCGTCCGTCAGCGCCAGATGCTCCGGTGAATCGCCGTCACGTAAGGCCGCGAACGGCTCAAAACCCTCGGAATCCAACAGCTCGAAATCGAGATTGATCGGCCGCCGCTTGGCTGCAACCAGATGATTCTTGGCGGTGTTAATCGCTATTCGATACATCCAGGTATAAAAGGCGCTGTCACCTCGAAACGCCGGCATGGCACGATAGGCCTTGAGAAAGGCTTCCTGTGCCACATCCATCGCCTCGGAGGGGTCCTTCACATAGCGCATGATCAGATTCAGGATCTTGTGCTGATACTTCGCCACCAGCAGGTCAAATGCCGAGCGGTCGCCCTGCTTAACCCGCTGAACCAGCGCCATATCAGCGTTTCCGCTGACTTTGCCGTCGGAGCTTGTTTCTTTCCTACCGATAGACTGCATATCGCACCGAAAAGTTCGCCAGATTGTAGCAAACCGTGCTTAGACTCCTTCCCGCAGGATCAGACATAGCCGGCGCCACTTGAGTTCCTCGATCTGGTCCTTCAGCACCAAAAACCGTGAATTCGGACAATCGCTGAATACGAGCTCGATCCAGAAGCTGCCGATCCGGGTGGTGTTGCACAGACCGAGATCGAACCGGCACTCCAAGGGTAATGCGAAGCGGGCACGGCCGCTGATGACCAGCAATGACCCTCGCACGGGATAGAGTCGCCAGAAATTAAGCCCCAGGCCCGCGATCGCCACGCCAGCGAGCACATTCGGCAGATTTGCCATAAGCGCCGTGAATCCGAGGATCATGTGCAGCAAAACCCACCAGCCAAACAGCCAGCGGGAAGGTTTAAGCCTGAGCAGGCAGGCTTTGTCGGATACGCTTGAGGAGTCGCGCAAGCTCCAAATCCGTCGGTTCCGCTTTGCCCAGAAGATAGGCCTGCAGATCCGGATCGGGAAACTCGAGAATCTCGGCGAACAGGTGCTTTTCGGCCGTGCCGAGCTCGGCATATTCGTTATCGACAAAGCGCTCGAGAATTCGATCGAGTTCGCGCATCCCGCGGCGGCATCGCCAACGCAGTTTAGAAAGCTCCTGATCCACTAAAGCCTAGTGCTGCCGCTCGAGCATGAGTTGCTTGATTTTGGCAATCGCTTTGCCGGGATTGAGATCTTTCGGACAGGCTTGCGTGCAATTCAAAATGGTATGGCAGCGGTACAGACGGAATGGGTCCTCGAGGTGATCCAGGCGCTCGCCGGTCGCCTCATCGCGACTGTCGACAATCCATCGATACGCCTGCAACAACGCCGCCGGACCGAGATAGCGCTCCGGATTCCACCAATAGCTCGGACACGAAGCCGAACAACAGGCGCACAGAATGCACGCTGACGGTTCGTTGATCTTTTCCTGGTCTTCCTTCGATTGCAGCCGTTCCTGATCAGGCGGCGGCGTGCGTGCCTTGAGCCAGGGCTCGATCGATGCGTATTGCGCGTAGAACTGGGTCAAATCCGGCACCAGATCTTTAACCACCGGCATATGCGGCAGCGGATAGATCTTGACGACTCCTTTTATATCTTCAATCGGCTTTAAGCAGGCGAGCGAATTCGTACCGTCGATATTCATCGAACACGAGCCGCAGATGCCTTCTCGGCATGAACGCCGGAAAGTCAGCGTGGCATCCACTTCGTTTTTAATCTTGATCAGTGCGTCGAGCACCATCGGACCGCATTCCTCGAGGTTGAGGTAATAGGTATCGACGCTCGGGTTTTCGCCACCCGCCGGATCGTAGCGATAGACTTTGAACTCGCGCAGTTTGCCGTTTGCGCCTTTGGAATCGCCGTACGACTTGCCGCGCTTGACGCGCGAGTTGGCTGGTAATCGAAACTGCGCCATCGCTATCCCTCTAAGTATTGGGGTCCGACCCCTGTGTCACGGTCGCTCAAGATGGTGCCTGACACCATTTAATAAGTACGGGCCTTCGGCGGCACCGTATCAACTTCGTCCGTTAAGGTTTTAAGCTCGACCGGGCGATAGCCGAAACGCACATCGCCTTTGGAATCGACCCAAACCAGCGTGTGCTTCATCCAATTCGCGTCGTCGCGGTCCGGATAGTCTTCGCGCGCCTGCGCGCCGCGGCTCTCGGGACGATTGATCGCCGATTTGATCGTGCCCACGGCTTGCAGCAGCAGGTTTTCAAGCTCAAGCGTTTCAATCAGATCCGTGTTCCAGACTAAGCCGCGATCCGAGACGCCGACGTCGGCGAACGAATCGAATATGTCTTCGAGGTGATTAATCCCTTCCTGCATCGTCTCGCCGGTCCGAAAGACGGCGGCATGATTCTGCATCGTGCGCTGCATTTTGAGCCGGATGTCTGCCGTTGGCTGCGATCCTTTCGCGTTACGCAGCCGATCCAGCCGAGCCACGGCTTCGTCGCCAGCACCGTCAGGCAATGGCGCCTGGCGACTGCCTGCCTCGATCAACTCGCCGCAACGATTGGCAGCGGCCCTGCCGAAAACCACCAGATCGATCAACGAATTGGATCCCAGGCGATTGGCTCCGTGAACCGAGACGCAAGCCGCTTCACCGACCGCCATCAGCCCGGCAACAATAATCTGCTCGCCGGACTCGTTAATCGAAACGACTTCGCCGTGAAAATTGGTTGGAATGCCACCCATGTTGTAGTGAACGGTCGGCAAAACCGGAATCGGCTCTTTGTTGACATCGACGCCGGCGAAAATCTTCGCCGTCTCGGCGATCCCGGGCAACCGTTCGTCGATGACGTCGGTTCCCAGGTGCTCCAGGTGCAGATGAACGTGGTCTTTGTGTTTGCCGACGCCGCGGCCTTCCCGAATCTCGATCGTCATCGAACGGCTGACCACATCGCGCGACGCGAGATCTTTGGCGTTGGGCGCGTAGCGCTCCATGAAGCGCTCACCCTCGGAATTTGTCAAATAGCCGCCCTCGCCTCGCGAGCCCTCGGTGATCAGGCAGCCCGAACCGTAGATGCCGGTTGGATGAAACTGGACGAACTCGAGATCCTGCAATGGCAGCCCCGCACGCAATACCATTGCGCTGCCGTCGCCGGTGCAGGTATGTGCCGAGGTGCAGGAAAAATAAGCGCGGCCATAGCCACCGGTTGCCAGAATGACCATCTGCGCGCTGAAGCGATGCAATCGACCGGTCGCGAGATCGATCGCGATGACGCCACGGCAATTGCCATCGACCATGATCAGGTCGATCGCGAAATATTCGATGTAGAACTCGGCGTCTTGTTTAAGGGACTGCTGATACAGCGTGTGCAGCATCGCATGTCCGGTTCGATCGGCCGCGGCACAGGTCCGCTGAGCCGCTGGCCCCTCGCCGAATTGTGTCGTCATACCGCCAAACGGCCGTTGATAGATCCGGCCTTCCTCGGTTCGCGAAAACGGCACGCCGTAGTGCTCGAGCTCAATGACAGACGCGGGCGCCTCGCGGCACAGGTATTCGATTGCATCCTGATCGCCGAGCCAGTCCGATCCTTTGACGGTGTCGTACATATGCCAGCGCCAGTCGTCCTCGCCCATATTGCCAAGCGCGGCGCTGATGCCGCCTTGAGCCGCTACGGTGTGGCTGCGCGTCGGAAAGACCTTCGTGATACAAGCCGTCGCT
>Ga0224508_10001515_pt1 | contig 20747 bp, 20 predicted proteins | sample SF_Jan12_sed_USG_4_FD_170157 | JGI IMG/M metagenome (GOLD analysis project Ga0224508, IMG submission 170157) | Sediment microbial communities from San Francisco Bay, California, United States - SF_Jan12_sed_USGS_21 | ecosystem: Environmental > Aquatic > Marine > Sediment | place: USA... | reverse complement strand
CAAAACCAGCTGAGACCAAGCCAGCAGAACCAAAGAAGGATACACTTCCAAAAGGTACTGCAAAACCAGCTGAGACCAAGCCAGCAGAACCAAAGAAGGATACACTTCCAAAAGGTACTGCAAAACCAGCCGAAGTTCCAAAACCTGCAGAAACTAAAAAACAACTACCTGCAACTTTCAATGAGGCACTAGAGAATGCATACTATACAGCACCAATGACTGACTTTCACAAATACAGAACAAGTGTGACAGGTTATTCTCCTGCACCAAACAGATACTTTGTAAGACATACTGCACCTGTGGGCAAAGTCCCAACTACTAACTGGAATGATCAAAAAGCATCTGTTACTGGTTACACACAACCATCAAACCAATACTTTGCAACCAGACAAAGACTGGCATATCATCCAGCAGACAAAACATTTGGTTCTTTTAGTGGTGTAAAGATGACAGTAGATGGTGTCACTATTCAAGAAAAAAAGCAAGAACCACCTAAAGAGGCTCCAAAGCCAAAGGGTACATTACCAAAAGGAACAGCTCAAACACAATCACCTCCTCAAAGTACGACAAATACTCAATCAAAATCTAGAACACAACAATTAGAAGATTATGAAAATGATTATTTGAAAAGACTTGAACAAGATAGAATTGATCAACAAAAAGCATATGAAGAGGCAGTAAAAAAAGAGGCAGCTGAAGCTGCAGCAAGAGCTCAAAGTTCTGGGGGTTCAGCTCGTGGAACTCTTCCAAAAGGATTTGAAGCAAAACCAGCACCTGAAACACCCAAATCTTCTAAAGGTACATTACCAAAAGGTTTCTAACCTTTTTACAACTTTTTCTTTTAATTTACATTTGTAAATTCTTCTAGTACTTCTTTTGAATGACCCGCAGGTTTTACCTTGGGGTATATTTTGAAAATTTTTCCTTTTTCATTTACTAAAAATGTACTTCTCATGACTCCCATGTATTCCCGCCCCATGAATTTTTTCTTTCCCCACACACCAAATTTCTTTGAAATTTCTTTTTCGGTATCTGCAAGAAGGGGAAACTGAATTCCCATTTTAGTACAAAATTTCTTGTGTGAGTCTACATCGTCTGGACTAATTCCAATTACTTCGATTCCTGCTTTTTGAAATTTTTTGTAATCTTTGGAAAATTCATCGGCCTCAGTGGTGCAACCTGGAGTGAAATCTTTTGGATAAAAGTAAATGACATGTTTTTTACCCTTAAAATCAGTTGATTTGACCATATTTCCATTAGAGTCATTTGCTGAATACTTTGGCACCACGTCGCCTTCCGAAATCATTGCTTGCCTTTGGACTCTCCCATAATTAATTACTTTTTCAATTGATTCAAAACCCATTCGAATCTTTTATATGGAATTTGACGGGGCTTTGCTTGATGGTTAATCCAAGAGCCTGGCTTGCAGAAGCAATTGCTACATATGGTTTGGTATTTTTTGGACCTCTTTCAGTAATCCTTGCAGTTGCATCATTTGGAGAAGAATTAACCACTCAATCAGTTCTATTCATTGCCCTTGGACACGGAGGAGCAATCGCATTGATGATCTATGCTTTTGGACATGTCTCAGGAGCTCATATCAACCCCGCAGTAACAATACCAATGATAATTACCAAAAAAATTGGTCTTACTGACGGAATTGGTTATATTGTATTTCAATTAATTGGTGCACTAGCTGCTGCTGCAACACTTAAGGCCATTTTACCAGAACTGGGTGCTAAAGTTAATTTTGCCACTCAAGGTGGTCCAAGTGAATTAATCAACAATAGTGTAAGTTCGGGTTTTGCAGTAGAAGCAATTTTGACATTTTTCCTAGTTCTTGTAATCTTTATGTCTGCAGTTCATAAAAAAGCATCACCTGGATGGCATGGTTTTACAATTGGTGGAATGGTATTTTTGATTCACCTAGTTGCAGTACCATTAACTGGTGCATCTGTAAATCCGGCACGAACATTTGGTCCTGCAGTAATCTCCGGATTTTGGGAGTTCCATTGGCTTTATTGGGCAGCCCCCATTCTTGGAGGAATAATTGCCGGAGTCTTGATGAATTACATATATGTTAACCAGGCAGAAAAAGAAGCATAATATTTTTTTTCAATACCAAACGTTTTTAAAAATTTGATAGTCCGTTCCTGTTGAGGACTCGTTGCATAGCTTGGATAGTGCGAACGCTTGCGGAGCGTTAGGTCGTCGGTTCGAATCCGATCGGGTCCGCTTACCCTCTTCATAAATCAAATTAAAATGGTTTTGAGAATTCATTTTGAATAGAAACTGAATTTAAAAAATAAAATGAATCGAAACTTAGAGGATTCAAATTTATTTGAAATTATTTTTTTCCTTTGAGGTATTTTTTCAAAACCAGGCTTTCAAGTGGTTCAGCTGATTCCCACAATAATTCACACAGTCTATTTAGATTGTTTATCATGTCTGCTGAGTTTGTGCAGAGTGAAAAGTCCAAATCTGAATTTAAAGATGCCTTATTTGCCGCTGAAGAGTCTGATAATATCATCTGTTTGTAATTCTCAATTACCATTCTACCTTTTGAGGGAAGTTTGCAAATCCTAGTCTCAGTTGCTTTAAATCTTTTTACAAATGAGATTTGTTTATACTCTTCAATTTCTACGAGTAACTTTACACACCCTCCATTTTTTTCACAAATTGTAATTTTTTCCGGAATTGTACTGTGATACATTTTTGAAATATCCTCTAATGTAGTAACTATGTAGATAGTATCAGAAGAATTTTCAATAATCTGGGCAATATCTGAATAGGTGTTTGCCCTGCCCTGAACTACTCGAAAAGTGGGAACTGATATTCCGTTTGTACTAGTAATTTCACTACTAATTTTTTCAATTATTTGGTGTCCTGATTTTTTGATTTTCTTCACTTCGTCCTCTTTTTTTCGTAAAGCTAGTTCAAAGGCTTCTGTTGGTTCAGCTGGAATGCATAATTTTGGGATCGATAAAGTGGTAGAAAGAATATTTCGATTTACAAGTTTATCTACTGTCCTGTACATTCTTGCTCGGTCCACATCAAGTTCTTTGGCTAATGCACTTGCAGTAATTGGTCCTGTTCTAAGTAGATTAAGATATATTTTAACTTCTAATTCATCCAGATCTAAAATCTCTTCTAACTCTCCTTTCAGGGAATCTACATAATCTTGAAATGCCATTATCTTCTTTTTTTCTCCATTTTCTTTTTGATCGGAATTAATTTCCTCTGAAAGCATATAGAATTTTCGAAGAACTTCTTAGTATTGTTGTGTAAACTGAAAAAATTGACAATTGATTGAAAATTAAATTGCGGTTATTTTGAGAATATCTAAAATGTAAAGAGATCTGCGATCATCGTTAAATTATTTAATTTTTAATTTATGTAACTTTAACATTTCATGAGGATTTTAGTTTTAAGAAACTACGATAATTCCTTTTCTTATTAGATATTGGATGCTTTTGATAAATTCATCATCATTAATTGAATCATTTGCCCAGTATCCTGCAATATTTTTTATCCATTTTGGCATTTCCTTAAGGTTGTTAGACGCAGTTTCTGAAACATCTGGAATCTGAATAATATCTTGTTCAATTAAAAACTGAATTCCTGATACAAAGGCATGGTCTCCAATTTGTTCACTGGCCCACCAATTTGCATTATTTTTTATCCAAGTAGGAATTTTTAACCCATCAGAAGATAATGGTTTTTCTGATTGAGAATCATCAAAAACTTGAGGATTTGAAGGGGATTTTGTTTTTGGGAGGTCGAGATTTTTATCAATAACTTCAAAGGTAATGTCCATGTTCTTATCAACATGTCCAAGGTAGCTTGCAGAAACACGATAAATCCCTCGTAAGGATTCATTATTAAAAATAAGAATAGTTTCAAAATATCCTACTCCTGTGGTGCTAATTTTCAAAACTTGTACTGAATCATCTGGATTGTGAATTGTTAGGATTACTGGGAGACCTCTATGATACTCTTCTTTTTGAATGCTTCCTGAAAGAGTTACAATTTGTCTGTCGTATCTGTCGGCTTCAATAACTTTTTGAGAAATACCCAATCCGGTAATTGGTGATAGGGGGATAATTGGTTCTGGTTTTGGTTGTGGTGTTGGTTCTGGTGTTGGCCCAGGTTGTGGACTTGGAAGTAATCCTCCTGAAAATGCATGGAAACCTTCAGTTCCATAAATTTCACGAACTTTTTGGATATCAATATCAGTAATTTCTAACAGACTTGCAATCCTTGGAATTGTAGGAATCATAACAGAAGGAGGATTTTTAGTTCCAGTCTGCCATTTTTTATTGATATCATTGTCATCTGAAACATAGTGATCCAAACCTAATGAGTGACCTATCTCATGAATTAATATAGCAAAAATCGTGTCATCAGATTTTAAAGTTTCATCGTCATAACATGTTAAAACACCATTGCAAACTTTTGGTTGCAAGTAATAAACTACAATTTTTCCAGGAGGCCAAGAAAAAAATCCTGCAACAGTATCTGACAAGGATGGTTTATCTTTAAATTCAATTATAATGTCACAACTTTCATCATTACTTTCAGAAATTAAATTTACATTCATTTCCCAGATGTCATCATTCTCAAACTCAGCTTCTTTGAGATTTTCCTCCCAGTCTAAAACGGCATTTTCTGTTAACCTGATCCATTCTGTTTTTTTATTTTCTACAAGTTCATCTTTTGGAGAAATTATACAATATTCACTTGGTCCATCTAGTCTAACATTAGTTGATGGGAAAAAAATTTCTGCTGATACTGCTTGAAAATTAGAGCTAATTACTACAAATGAAATAGCAAGAATTAGTATCTTATTTACCATAACTTATGCCTCTAGCATGATTTTTTTTAAGACAATTAAAATCGTTCTCCGAATTTATTCTTAAAAATTGACAAAATAGGTACTTGAATTAGATTCCTGTTTTTAAGACTAATTTCGCAGATCAAAGTTTACGATGATTGAATCCTCATTGGTGAGACATTTTGAGTGAGGTGCTAGTAGATCATCCTGTTTTATTTGTTGAAAATCTACTAAAATTGGGAATTGGCGATAAAGGCCGTTTACTATATTTGAGAAATGCACTGACAAAGGGTACAATTATTCATGATTCTGATAAGAAATTTTTGAAAAAAATGCAACATGAACTTGATAAATCTAGAGGTATTAAGTTAGAACTACCACATGATGATGCGTCAAATTATTTGATTAAGAACTCTTCTCCAACTAAAATGGAATCTAAAGTTTCTAATCAGAAAGAAAATTACGTTTATGAAAAAAATAAAGATCTTACCGAGAGAAATTTAGGTGATCTAACAATCCAAAACTTACTATCTGAACTTAAGCAGCGTGAATCTAAACTAATGGATAATTTAGAATTGCTTTTAATCAGTCATGACGGTTTATCTCAACCAGAAATTGAAAATTCAAATTCCTTTGATAGGGTTCCAAAATTATTAAAAAATAAAAATAGCGAATGGTTTGATTCAGTTAAAAAAAATCTCAAATTCAAGAAATTTTAAAATATTTTAGTCCCACGTAGGAACAAAGAGACTATTGCCATATAACACAAGGTTGCAATAATTTCTGATACTAATGAGGCCAAGTAAGGTTCTATTCCTATCTCGAGAAAATAATAGAATGAGGGCCATCTTATTACCAGATATCCAATTTCTCCAATCCCAAATGATGAGATTAGACCCACTAGTTCCTTTTTTATCAAATTGGTATTCATTTGCTTGTAGCGATTTTTATTATCAAAATAGAACAAAATGGAAAAAATTAAAAAAAATATTCCATACCCTATCGCTATAGTAATTGTGGTGTTAAGGTAGTTTTCATATCCGGATAAAAACTGAGCAACAATTGCTGAGAGTGATGCTGAAACGACAAAACAAATTAGAAAGTTTCTATTTATTTGTAGTAATTGCTGATTAAGTCTCATAACAAGAAACATTTCTAGTAACTAATATTTTGTGGCAATTTTACTAATACATACATGACTGGTAGATGTGAATGGGCAACTGAAGAACCAAATCTTTCATACCATGATAAGGAATGGGGTAGACCTCAACATAATGATCAAAAATTATTTGAATTTCTTATTTTGGAAGGGGCTCAAGCAGGTTTATCTTGGGTTACTATTCTCAAACGAAGGAAAGGATATACAAAAGCATTTTCCCACTTTGATATAAAAAAAGTAGCAAGATACAATCAAAAAAGAATTGATAAACTAATTCAAGACGAATCAATAATAAGAAATCGTTTAAAGATCACTTCTGCAGTAAACAATGCAATCCAATTTCAAAAAATACAAAAAGAATTTGGAACATTTGATAAATACATTTGGAGTTTTGTGGATCATAAACCTATTAAAAACAAATTCAAAAAACTTTCAGAGATTCCAGCAACTACTTTGATTTCTGAAAAGATGAGCAAAGACCTAAAAAAACGAGGTTTTAATTTTGTGGGTCCCACAATTTGTTATGCCTTCATGCAAGCAATAGGGATGGTAAATGATCATACCTCTAGATGTTTTAGGTATCAAAAATGATGGTGATTGTAGGGGTCGTTTTGAAAGGGCTGAATTTTTGGAGAATTGAGGCTAATTTGGCCTCTTTTCATAAATTATTTTGCCTTTTATTTCATAAATTTTCCCCTATTGATAAAATCTGAATATTTTGAACGGATACCTATTTGAGTCCTCGAATTACCTATCTTGAAAATTTTTAAATTCCATTTTTCCATCTTAAAACATTGAACAAAAATAAAATTATTGGAAGTTTGGTAATAGTTTCGGTTGTTATTGGAATTATAATTATCACTATACCATTTGACTCTCCCGGGTCAGAATTAACAACAAACGTGACTTCTCCCACAAATAATACCATCTCTTCTTTGACTGGTACCATACATATTGGTGGACTATTCCCCTTAACTGGTAGTTTGTCAAATCTTGGAGAGGATTCAAGAGCAGGTGCAAATCTTGCTGTAATTGATTTTAATGAATACCTTGAAACATTAAATTCCACTTGGAAACTAGACATGATAACTGAGGATAGTGGAACTAGCCCAACAATTACTCTTGAAAAAATTAGCAGTCTTAAAGCAAAAAATACCAATATCGTACTGGGACCTGCTTCAAGTGCTGAAGTTAGTTACGTGAAAGGCTATGTGGATAGCAATAATATGTTAATGATATCTTATGGTTCCTCTGCAACAGCTCTTTCCATACCAAATGATAATCTGTACAGACTAGCTCCAGATACAACTGAACAGGGAAAGGCAATTGCCAATATTATCTACAGTGAAGGAATCACGACACTAATTCCCATATGGAGGGGAGACATATGGGGTGATGGACTTCATGACTCTATATTTTCAGAATTTACAAGAATTGGTGGTACCGTAGATGAGGGTATCCGTTATTTTCCTGATACGAAAGAGTTTCCTATTGAAACATCATTTCTTGAGCAAAGAGTCCAACATCACGTAGGTTCAATAGATGCAGATAAAATAGGTGTGTTGATTATTGGTTTTCAAGAATACGTCCAAATTATATATTCTGCTACAGATTACGATATTTTAGATGATGTCAGATGGTTTGGCTCCCCGGGGATTACCGAAACTAGTCAAATGGTTACTGATCCAACTTTGAAGGAGTTTTCAGAAAAAACACAATTCACCGCCGTTCAGTTTGGGTCATCTTATTCTTCCGAATATGATGAAGTAAAAAACAGAATAGAATTAGAGATTGGTAGACCTCCAGGTATCTATGCATTTTCCTCCTATGATTCGGTGTGGATTTTTGGACTTACAATACTTGAAACTCAAAGTGATGACGTTAGCATTGTAAAAGGGAAAATTCAAGAAATTGCTGAAAATTATAATGGTGTAATTGGATCCACGAAACTAAATAATGCAGGCGACCTGGCTACTGCAAACTACGATATAGTTGGGGTAAAGAATGATCAATGGTATTTAGCAGGAACATACGATGCTACTTCAGGTATTGTTTCAAAATCAGACCCATAATTGGCTGAAACTGCATAGTTTTACCAGAATAATCTTTTTGTCAGTATTTGCGATCTATTTTTTACTTACTAGGTTTTAATTTTTTTACCTTTCCGGATTAATCAAAAAAATAGAAAAAACCAGTAATTGAACTTAAAAAAACTACATTTTATGGTCATTTTATTTTCAATGATTCTTACTCTTGGCTTTTCGTTCACCCTCTCAACACATGATGCCTTTTCCCTAAGGGATATGGACTATGACCGTGATGGAATTGTCGATGATATTGACGAGTGTCCCCTAAGGTCTGAAGTCTATAACTTTTTTGAGGATGAAGATGGATGCCCTGATTCAGTTACAGAACACATTTCTACTGAATACCAATTTCCTGACACCGATGGAGATGGAATTGAGGATAGATTGGATAAATGCGTTGACCTACCTGAGAACATTAATGGCTATCTTGATAATGACGGATGTCCAGAAATCCCTGCAACAGAAACTGAAAGTCTAAAGGATTCTGATTTAGACACAATCGCTGATTCTATTGATGCATGCCCATTTGAAGCAGAAGATTTTAACGGTTTCAAAGATGGCGATGGTTGTCCTGATTCCGTTGAATCACTACCTACCAGTCCACCAGCTTCTACCTTTTCATCAGATCAATGTAGAGCAGATAGAGTTGAGGTTCTCAGATTTAATTCCCCTAACATTGTTTGTGTAACAGTAGAGACTGCCTTAAAATGGGAAGAATATGGAATTGCAGAAATTATTTCTACACCTTCTGATGAAGGTCCTGTTGTTCCTCCTCCCGTAGTAATAAAACCATTAACTGCTGCAGAAAAAGTTAAACAAATGCCATATCCAAACCAACCAGAGGTTCATCCTAATTTGTTGGAAGCAAATGAATTTTGGTCACCAAAAGAAGTTCACAAGGTTACAGATGGAGTTTGGGTTGCAGTAGGATATGATTTGGCCAACAGCATAATGATTGAAGGTGATGATGGACTTATCATAGTTGATACCCTAAGTACATACGAAGCTGCAAAAGAAGTAATTACCGAATTTAGAAAAATTACTGACAAACCAGTTAAGGCAATAATTTACACACATGGACATTTAGATCATGTGCACGGGACTGGTGCATTTCTAGACGAAGGTGAGAACATTGAGATTTATGCACATGATTCACATGTGGACTTTTACATCAATGAAAATAGTGTACTAGGTCCAATAGGCGCTGAACGCTCAGCGATGGCTAGTGGAGCCTTATTGCCAAAAGAAGGCCCTGATAGACAAAATATGGGTGTATTCTCCAAAATTTTACCTGGAACAATCGCATATGCTGCTCCAACTCAAACATTTTCCGATGAATTAACAGTTGAAATATCTGGTGTCAAAATAGAAATGGCTTTTGTCGCTGGAGAGTCATCTGACCAAATCTATGTCTGGTTACCTGAAAAAGAAGTTTTGTTGATTGGAGATAATATTTATGCTATTATTCCAAACATCTACACCCTTCGAGGTTCAGTTTATCGAGACCCAATGAATTATGTTAATGCACTAGACAAAATGATTCCTCTAAATGCAGAATATCTCGTTCCAAGTCATGTCAAACCAATATCTGGTAAAGATAATGTAAAAGATGTTCTAGTCTCAACTAGGGATTCTGCTCAATACATCTATGACCAAACAATTCGCGGAATGAATATGGGGTATACTGCAGATGAGCTATCTCACATGATAGAATTACCCGAAGATCTGGATAATCATCCTTGGCTTACAAAGACCAGAAATCAGGTTTCCTCACACGTAAAGCAGATTTACTATGGAAATCTTGGTTGGTTTGAAGGTGATCCTGCCTTTTTGACTCCAATAAGTATGAAAGAAAAATCTGAGAATATCGTAAACGGTTTTGGTGGAATCTTTAACACAAATTCCGATGTAAAGCGAGCCATTGAAAATGGTGAATACGAATGGGCAGCAGAGCTTGCAACGTATGCAATTAACACTGATCCAGAAAATGAAGAAACCAAACTTCTAAAGGCTCATGCATTACGTGTACTTGGACAACGTTCAGATTCATTTGATATTAGACACTGGTCTCTAACTGAAGCTCTAATACTTGAGGGAGAAGTAACTATGGTTCCAGGAGCATTTACCCAAACCAGTCCTGAACAGATGGCAGAACTCCCAATTGAAAAATTGCTAAAGGCATTGCCAACAAAAATAGATCCTGTAAAAGCAGAAGGACTTGACATTGTTTTAGGTGTCCAGTATTCTGATATTGAGCAAGACTTTACCTTGCATGTAAGAAATAGCATACTTGCAGTAACTGATGGATTCCCAGATGATCCAACGGTTATACTTTCACTAGACACTGATACTCACAAACAAATTGTAGGTGGACATCTTTCCCTGAAAGATGCCATTAATGTTGGACAAATAGAACTATTTGGTGACCAAGAGGATGTGGCTGCATTTGTCGACTTGTTTGATAATCTTTCAGTACAATCTCAAGCACTTGGATGATTTTCATTTAACCTGGTCAGGATTCAAAAAATAAATTTCTAAATTTTATACGAATAATAACCAAAATTAACAGGATTCTTGAATAATTTTTGTGAGAATTAACTTACTCTTTAAATCCTGTTGGTATTCAGACATGATGTTGAATCGGGGGAGAAAAACAACTCTTTTTTTGTTAATTCCATTTATTCTATTAAGCGGAATTATTCTTGTTTTGCCTGACTCTTTTGGTGCAGAATTTGTTTGTGCACCAGGTGAAGTTGAAGTAGTTCGAGTAACAAATCCAAAATCAGTTTGTATTGAAAATGATACTGCCCTAAGATGGGTTCAGCTTGGAATTGCAGAAATTATTGGGGAGCCCGTACAGATGATAATAGAAGAAGAAAAACCTCAAATTTGTACAATGCAATGGGATCCGGTTTGTGGAGTGGATGGTAAAACTTACGGTAACATGTGCATGTTAGAAGGTGCAGAATCTCAAATTGCTTACTTTGGTGAATGTGAATCTAAGGAAATTAAAACTGATTTTGAATTAGAAAAATTAATTACTCCAGTTGTTTCTGGTGGGACATTACCAATTACTGGAACTCCGATAATTGGAGATCCTGAAAAAGAATATCCAAAAAATTATGTTCCTGAAACAGAAGATCTTGATGAAGACGAACTTCGTTTAACATTTTTGGGAACTGGAATGCCCTTTCCAACAAGAAATCAAGCATCAGCTGGAGTGTTGATGGAGTTTGGAAATGGAGAAATTCTAATGTTTGATGTTGGCAGTGGAACTGTCGCCAATTTTAACAGTATGAAAATACCTCCAGCAGACCTTACAAAATTCTTCATAACTCACTTACATACTGATCATCAAGGGGATTTGGATATGTATTGGGCTCAAGGTTTGCCATTTGGAAGAATTTTACCAATGCAAGTTTGGGGGCCGACTGGGGATGGACATGCATTAGGAACACAAGCCTTTGTTGATGGAATTCTTGATGCAAATATTTGGGATTTGGAATCCAGGACCGGAACTATTCCAACTACTGGTGCAGAAATCATTACACACGAATTTGATTGGACAGAGACTCAAATTGTTTATGAAGAAAATGGGATTACGGTAACTTCATTTCCTGCCATCCATGCACTTGCAGGTGCAGTAAGTTATAGAATTGATTGGAATGATATGTCCATTGTATTTTCTGGCGATACTAGAATTAACAAGTTTATGGTAGAACAAGGTCAAAATGTAGACTTGTTAATTCATGAAACATTTTTGCCTGCTGAAATATTTTCTGAAAAAACCGGAATGGAATTAGAAAGTGCAAAGAGAATGACAAATGAAATACACACTCCTGCAAAGGCAGCAGGCGTGGTTTTTGAACTAGCACAACCAAAAATGGCGGTTATGTATCATACCTGGGTAACTGAAGAGACCATTGCACCCATCTTTGATGAATTACGGATACCTTATTTGGGACCTGCGACTTTGGCACAGGACTTTACAGTTTTCAATATAACTCCTGATTCTATTGTAGTAAGACAAGCAATTGTTGATGATGCCCCCTGGCCTGTTGTTCCACAAGAGAGTGCCCATGCAGAAAAAGAGGAAAGTCCTGTTCTGCCACAATGGCTTGAAGACCAAGCAATAGATGCTGATGAAGCAATAAAAGAAATTCTAGAAAAGAGGGATACTTAAAATCCAAATAAAATTACCTTGTGTGATGACTGAATCGATTCAAAAAATTTCTATTTTTTCATTAATCCTATTTGCTTTCCTTATTTTTTCAAATTTTGTCATTCCAGTAGATGCTGAAAAAACTGAAATATGTATTGATAAAGTGTGGGTAGAAAGTAATAAAGGCAAAATTGCATGTGTAACTCTGGCTACTGCTGAAAAACTAGTTGAACGTAGTTGGGGAACAATGTTAGTTGAAATGATCCAGGAAAATTCAGATGAACTGGATGAAAAAAAAGTAACAGGTGCTCCTTACAATCCTTCAATTGATGATATTTCACGAGCCCATTCTTATCTTGTCACTCTTTCGGGTGGAGATTTGACAAACCCTATTTCATTTCAAACATTTTCAAAAATTGAACCAGGAGATAAACCTCATTACATTTCTTCTTTTTATGAATTAGGCTTTGACACCTACTTTTCATTAGAATCAATTCCAAGCACAGATAAAATTGAATTTTATAATCTTGTTGCTAAAACTATCAATCCTGGAAAGGCTCCCGAACTATTTGATGTTAGTATTGATGTTTTAGCAGGTGACAACTCTGTGATTGTAACAATAAACTATCCCAAATGTGAAATTACCAATTACCTACCTTATTCTCAAGAATTTGTGCTATTTTACCAGTATTCAGATCTAATTAGTGAAGAAATCAGAGATAGGGCAGTTTTGTATTGTTCTGGTTTGTCAATGAAAGTTCATGATCCTGAAAATCCAAAAATAATTCCAAAGGAATTATCACCATTTCTGTCGTCACAAGACGAGAGTGCTCAAGGATATGTAGTTCATTTCTATGGGCCCGATTTTGATGGGCTCTCTACAATTGAAACTTTCTCTGATTTTTCTCCCTCAGTTAATTTAATTGAGACTCCATTTGATGTCATTACAATTCCAGGGAATCCCTTTGATGAAAAACCTCAGTTTTTCCTAGAATCCCTTCCCAGCAAAGACAAAAAGGATCTTTACAAGTATTTTTCAAAATGGGTAAATCCTGGTCAGCCTCCCGAACTTGTTAATGTTAGCATAGATATGATAACTGGAAATGGGGTTATACTTCAACGATGGAATTACAAAGATTGCACTCTTTATGATTATACAATAAATCTAGAAGACAGTCTTTTGAAATTTTCTTACACCGGCGCACAATCTCCAGAAATTAGGGATAAAAGTGAATTTATTTGCAATGGGAGAAATATAGAAATTGACGGAAAAAAACCAATTGAAAAATTTCCTATAAAATCTGTTCAGCCAGATATGCAAATTAGTTCTCCTCGGATTCCTGTTTCAACTGAACGAGCGCAATATTTTGAATTAAGTGTTTTTGGTGGTGAGCTTTCTCAAATACACATAACTGATAAAGTTCAAAAGTTTGAACCAATAAGACGAGATAGAGGTCCGTTAACCCCTCTTACACATGCTAAACAATATGACTTTGGATTTGTTTTGGAGTCATTGCCGCAAAAGGAAAAAGCACCATATTATGAATTCATTTCTCGTTATATTAACCCCGGAAAGACCCCAGAACCTTTTGATGTTAATATCGATACAGTAAATGGAGATAATACTATTCTTCACAGGCTACAATATTCAAATTGTGATTCAGTTGATTTTTGGTGGTACCTTCAACAAGCAAATTGGTATTACCAATTTTCCCAAAAAGAACAGGATGAAATTCGGGAACGATATATTTTTTATTGTGAGGGATTCGGAATAGATTTTCCAGAATAGAGCAAAACTATTTTTAATCTAAGCATAATAAAACAAATGAATACAATGAAAATTTCTTCAAAAATGAAAAAAGCACTCAATGATCAAGTTGGACTAGAGGCCAGTGCATCAAACAGCTATCTTGCAATGGCATCTTGGTGTGAAGTTACCGGATATGAAGGGGCGGCAAGTTACTTTTATGCCCAATCAGACGAAGAAAGAACCCACATGTTAAAAATTGTCCATTACCTAAATGACATGGGTGCAAACGCCACAATCCCAGCAACAAAAGCTCCTGCAACAACCTACAAATCACTTGAAACAATTCTAAAAACCGCATTGAAAAACGAACAACTAGTTACCAAAGCAATTCACAAAATGGTAGAATTATCTCAAAAAGACAAAGACCATTCAACATATGCATTTCTAGAATGGTTTGTAAATGAACAAGTCCAAGAGGAGACCAAATTTGAAACCCTATTGCAAAAGTTTGATCTTATTGGTAGAGATAAACTAGCAATCAATGAAATTGACAAACTTCTAGCGACACAGGCAACAGCAGCTGAACCTGCAGCATGATCTTTTTTCTAAAATAATTAATACCTCGTATTATTTCATATTCTCATGACAGTTATTGTATCAAAAATTGCAGGTGGAGTCACTCAATTATTCAATACAGAAACAGGACGAGTCACATACAAATGCAAAGCTGAGTCTGCCTTGATGCCGATTGAAGCATTTGGAGGAATTGTAAAATTTAACCAGAAAGGTGCGATGGCAACAGTGGCGGGGGAATTAACCACACTAGATTCTTGTGATGTTATCAAAGAAGAAGATCAGGGTTACAAAGAAGCATTATCTAAAGTAATTAATGACAAAAAGGAATTTGTAAAAAATAAAAATGATGAAGCCCAAAAAGAAATTCAGGAATTAGAAAATAAATTATCATCACTTTAATGGAAGAATATTTTTTTATTGAAATTTTTCGCATTTACAACCTTTTACCAGGCATCTTCCTTTTGCCTCAAAATGAATAGAATTGTCATGATAACAACCAATTTTTTTATTATGACAATTCATTATTAGTATAAATCCCTCTAGTCGTTAATCTTGTTTTCCAGACAATTATAATTACACTGACGTATCAAGAGAAATGATGGTTGGCCTTAGAAGCATTGGAAATTTTTTTATGTTCATAGTGGGTGGGTTTATTGCTATTATTGTAGGCTCTTTTATGATAAGAGGAACAATGCATCTCTGGGACAAGCCAGATTCTGAGGATAAAAAAGAAAAATAGGCATTTTTCTTAAATTTATAAAATAAGATATTCAGTGAAGTAGAAATACTCCTTTGAATAAGGTATACCATGGTTGGACCTCAAGATGGTGGTTTTGGTTTTGATCAGTCAAAAAAATATACCAGTGTAGAGAATTTGAATCAGGTATGTGTCCAATGCCAAGCAGGACAGCATAAAAAATGTCTTGCAAAAACAAAACAGCAGGAAAACTGTGAATGCGAACATTGTATGATTTATGGCTGATTTCGGGTTGAAATCTTTCTAAATAAAATTTAATTTATTCAAAATTATGTATGATCAATTTTAAATTAGTCGTATCTGCTGTGGAAAGAATTTTAGACATCATGTAATTGATTTGAGAAAACATATTTGAATTCAATACGATCCTTTCAGGTAATAACTCCAAAATGGAATAGATTCAATAATACGTATAGTTGAATTGCAGGTAGTGACAAAGAAGGAACAGGTGTTAGCATGGATTGCAATAATTGGCGGCGGTATTGGTTTCTTCTTTTTCTCAATGTATGCCGAGGACTTTTTCAGATAACCTAAAATTTTATTATTTTATTTCTTAATTGTTTACAATGGAGAAAATTTCAGAATCTGTAAAGAAATTTTTAGACTCCCAAAAATTAGGTTATGTTGCTACAGTTTCAGAAGATGGTTCTCCTAATCTTTCTCCAAAAGGAACGATAATTTCTTGGGATTCAACTACTCTGGCCTTTGCGGACATACGCTCACCAAACACCATGAAAAATTTGGAGAAAAATCCAAACATTGAGATAAATGTGGTAGATCCATTATTACGGAAAGGTTTTCGGTTTAAGGGATTGGGGAGAATTATTAAAAATGGACCAATCTACGAGTCTATTTTGAGTCATTATAGGACTAGTGGAATCAAAAGCCCCATTGGTGCAATAGTTCTAGTTGAGATAAGTGAGGTTCTAGAGGTAACTTCTCCTCTTTATGATTTAGGATTTTCTGAAGAGCAAATAAAAGAAAAATGGAAAAAAAAATTCCTCGATCTTTGATTAATTTTTAGAATCCTTCTCTTGTAATTTTTCTAGCTTTTCTTTTGTAGTTAGGTGTTCTTTGCGTTCTTTATCTAATAATAGCTGAACTGCTTCAAGTTCTTTTTCGGCCATACTCAATTTTGATTTTAAAGATGCTGTAACTACACTGGCTGCCTCGATAATTCCTTTTGTTGTTTCTTGTTGTTTTCCAATTTGCTCTTTAATGAAATCGTTTTCCTTGTTTGAAAAAATACTTGAATTTTCAGTAGTTTCTAGTTCTTTTTTTGCATTATGTATACGTGAAGTAATTTCTTCTAATTCTTTTTGAGCCTGAGTCTCCTGAGTTTTTATTTTGTCTAAAATTGATTTTCCTTCTGAAATCTTTTCCTTAATTTCTTTGTCTTCTTTTTTACAATTTTCTAATTCCTGTTTGGTATTTTTAAGCATGATTTCAGTTTTTTCTAATTCATCGATAAATTTTTTATTTTGTTGATTATTTTCGTCTTTGTCATCGATTTTTTGTTTAAGATCCCGATACTCGCGTCTAGCGACATCTAGCTCTAAATTTTTCTGATTGGTTTCTTTTTTTATCTCCATTAGGTCTGAAACCGTGGAATTATACTCTTCTTTTACGGATAATAATTTTTTTTCTTGTTCCTTAATCTCTTCTTGTTTTACTCGAAATTCTTTTTGGAATTTTTCTACTTCGTCTTTGAGTTCTTCTTTTAAAATTAACTCGTCACTTTTTTCAATGGAGGTAACCTCTTCAATCTTCTCCTTTTCCTTTCCAAATAATCCCATTATTGCCTCACGATTCTTTCCAAAAGATGAACGTTTCTTTAGATTTTCTTTTCTTTATTGCGAATAAATTTTAGGTAAAACCCTAGGCTACCAATAACTATGCCTCCTACCAGGGCAAGTATGCCTAGTTCCGAGCTTGTTGGGTGGATATTTGGTGCCAAAAACAGCAAAAGAGCTCCAAGGATAATTAAAGCAAATCCTCCACTGTTTCGTGATTTGTTGTGCTGATCGTGCGCCATGTTTTATCTAAATGTATTCTGATATTGTTTTTGAGACTTTTTTTCTTCCAATATCTGAAATGAATGGTCCAATTTTTGGTCCACGAGATGTACCCAAAATTATTTGATATAATATTTTAAAGAAATCTTTTGGTTGAACCCCATTTGATTTTGCAATCTGATAGATGGTGTTCTGAATATCTTCTGGCTCTTCATCTACATCAAGTGCTGTTGTCAATTCTCCAAGTGCCTTTTTTGTCAATTCATCAATTTCTATTTCAGTTTTTTCTTGTTGATCAAATTCGTCTGCATAATTTCCAGACAAGCCAATAAGTTTTTCAATTTCAGGTTGTGGGTTTTTAATTACCCCGTAATCTAAGAGCTTTTTCATTACTCTTGGAATCCTATCTTCTTTGAAAATTTTAGATAACTCAATTAAAAGCCGATAATTGACATGTGTACTTGATTCTTTTGGGGGATTTAACAAATTGACATATTCAAACAATCCATTGGATTTTGTAAGCTTTGCCTGATTCTCTACTTTGATTCGTCCAAAGTAAATATTTTCCAATTCATTGTATTCATTCATTAAAGATGGGATGTCTTCAAACCCAAGTTCTCTTGCACCGGTAATTCTTTTGTATAGTAAAAGCAAAATAGATTTTGGAGTGCCAAATTCCAGCCACTTTTGTGCAGTAATTACATTTCCTAGGGACTTTGAAATCTTCTTTCCACCTTTATCTAAAAACATTTCATATTTGACATGGTGTGGATGGGGATATTTCAAAATCTCATCAGCAACCCAATCATTTACTTTTACAGAATCCATAATGTCTTTTCCATATGCCTCAAAGCGAATATCAAATGCAGCCCATCTAGCAGCAAATTCCACCTTCCAAGCTAACTTGCCTAAATCCTGTGTAATGTCAGCCTCCCCGTTATGACCACATCCGTTGACTATTTTGGAACCGATTTCAGTATCATGACACTTGTACAACACTTTCCTTTCATCAGAAAGATATTCTGTAGCCTCGGCAGTATACAATCTGCTACAATTTGAGCACACAGGAAAATAGGGTAAATATTTTTGAAATTTTTCTTGCCCTACGAGCTCTGAAATTTTTTCTCCAATTTTTGAACTGTTCTGTAAAATTACGTGAATTTGATCCTTTAGCAGTCCCTGCTTGTAGGTGTCAACTGCACGTCTAAATTGATATTTTATTCCAACCTTGTCTAAGCCATCCAAAAGTATACTGCTCATGTGCATTCCATAAGATTCGTGGCAGCCAAAAGGATCTGGTATTAGTGATACTGGTTTTGCAATATGTTCTTGCAATGATTTCGGAAATCCCTCTGGAATTTTTCTCAAACCGTCTAGATCATCTGAATATGCAATTAACTCTGATTTGTAACCAAAGTTTTCCAAGGCAAGCTTTACTCCATATGCTCTTACGGCATCTCCTAAACTCCCAATGTGTGGAATTCCAGAAGCTCCGAGTCCGCTTTCAACTTTGATTAAATCTAAATTTCTTCCAAGTGATTTCTCGCGTTCTAATAATTCACTAGCTAATTTGTCAATCCAGATTCCCTTTCCTATTGTTTCTGTTTCGGACATTTCTTTTCACTAATTCAATGCTTTACTCATGTAAGGCCCATATAACGAATACCCTAATTTTTGATAATATTCTCTTGTACCTGCAGCACTAATTACAAGAATTTTTTTTGCATCAAACTCGTCTCTTGATATTTTTTCAGCTTCTTTCATTAATTTTTTGCCAAGACCTGAATGCTGAATTTCATTTTCTTCTTTTTGACCCAGTTTCAAAGATTTACCATAAACATGTAATTCTCTTACAATGCAAGAATTTGTTCCAACTTCTTTTCGGTGTGCAAGATTACTTGGATTTCTTAATCTTAAAAATCCGTAAATTGATTCATTGGTATCCTCATATGACAAGAATACTTCATCTCCTCCAGAAGAATCGTAATTAATTCTATTGAGATTCAAAGAATGAATTTGTGGCATTTTTTTTGATAATCCGACTTCTCTACATCTTATGCACTTACAGGAGACTCCCTGCTTGGCAAGATTTTGATGAACAATCTGCCTTAAATTTCCAGATTTTGGACCTGCGATAATTTCTTGTGGGCCAATTTCCCTCATAACTCTCATTATTCTTACCCATTTAGGAACAGTTTTCTTCATTTCTGTTAGAACATTTACCATATCTGTATCAGAATAGGGTGTGTATTTTCCTTGTTTATAGTCCTCATAGAGAGGAGTATTTTCCAAAACCAAGGAGGGATAAATTTTCAACATATCTGGTCGAAGTTGCGAATCATCAAACAATTTTTTAAAATCTGCTATGTCCTCTTCAGGTGTTACTGTGGGAAGTCCTGGCATCATGTGAGCTACTAGTTTGTATCCTGCATCTTTTGAAATCTGAAAGGATTCTGTTACGTCATTATAATTATGACCTCGGTTAACTATTTTGTAAACTCTTTCCTGTAATGATTGAACTCCAATCTCTATTCTTGTAATTCCATAATCTAACATCCAATCTACATGTTCTTTTTTACAATAATCTGGTTTTGTTTCAATGGTGAATCCCACATTTCTAATTCTTGCATGTTCGTTGTTTGATATGGCCTCTTGAAGATTTTTTGATTCGGTTCCATTTAATGCGTCATAACATGATTTGATAAAATTCTCTTGATAATCTTTTGGCATGAAAAGAAATGTTCCTCCAACAATAACAAGCTCCATTTTAGATGGATCATGTCCGTATGCAATTAGTTTGTCAATTTTTGTTGTAATTTGTAATTTGGGATCATAATCATTTTCAATTGCGTTAAGCGTGGATGGTTCCTTTCCAGTGTAACTGTTTGGAGAATTAAATTCAATCCCTCCGGGGCAATATGTGCATCTTCCGTGGGGACATGCGTAGGGTTTTGGCATTAGTGCAACAACTGCAACTCCTGAAGCTGTCTTGATTGGTTTTTTTAGTAACGCTTTTTTCAGTCTTGAAAAGTCATTTCCTTTTGTCATCGATAGAATTTCGTGACTTTTTGGCATTCTACTTAAAGAATACTTTCTGCAGATTACTCTGATTTCCTCTTTGATCTGCTGTTTGGAAGGTTCCTCAATCAATAATAGATTCTGTGAAATTTCATGACATGCTTTTGAAAATATCGAATCAAGTTCACTCATGGAAAATCTTATGATTCATGACATAAATTCGTTAGAATATTGGAGATTTGAGGCTATTTTCTTCTTCTAGAAGGCTTTCTCTTTACAGCAGCTCTCCTCTTTACTGGTTTTCTCTTAGCTGTTGTCTTTCTCTTTACAGGAGCTCTCCTCTTTACTGGTTTTCTCTTAGCTGTTGTCTTTCTCTTTACAGGAGCTCT
>Ga0224508_10001514_pt1 | contig 20753 bp, 28 predicted proteins | sample SF_Jan12_sed_USG_4_FD_170157 | JGI IMG/M metagenome (GOLD analysis project Ga0224508, IMG submission 170157) | Sediment microbial communities from San Francisco Bay, California, United States - SF_Jan12_sed_USGS_21 | ecosystem: Environmental > Aquatic > Marine > Sediment | place: USA... | reverse complement strand
ACAACGATAACGATTGGCTTGCTAGAATGGAAGCACAATAATTTTTTTAATCTATTTTTTTAACACTTGGAAAGATCCACATTCATACACTTTTTGGTGTAGGTCACTGAACTTCATTACATTCGTGTCTGATCAAACATGTTGTAAGATGTTTGAATTTGTCAGTCATTTGTAGCATATTACGCCTACAAAACACATGTAATTAATTCAAATGAAGAAATAATTTCTTTTTTTTAATTTTCTCTCATTTTCGTAATCCTATACAAGATTATGCAATGTTGAGAACTTCTCTAATACCAAATTCCTAAAATTCATTCATTGAATATCTTTGAAGATTATGAAAGAAGAGTAGGGTCTATCAAAAAGAAATAGCATATCGTGATCACAAGTTAGAAAAAAGAGTTTTCAAAGCACTAAAAATGAAAATTTAATCTATTAAACAATTACTACTAATTTTCTCCTTTTTCTTAATACTAAACTCGCCCAATCTCAATCATTAAGCGACTGTGCCATAATTCGTTTTCATACCGACCAGAACCTGGCCTGACTGCACGTCTTAGGAATCATTCTTTGCAGTCAGGTTTTTTCATAACCTTAGATAGGGGTCTAGTTTCACTGTCTTTTGTTCCGTAAAGTTATCTGGAGATTAAAGCAAGACGAAAGTATTAAACCTCACTAGAGCTAGTTTTCAATGCATAATGGATAAAAGAGATGCTTTGGTTTTAGCTGGAATTTTAGTAGGAGCAGGCGTGCCAGTAGCATTGATGGCTCTAATTGCAAATGGGATCATCGATAGCCCAATTCGATAATTAGGTTTTCATAGAATCATCTAATGGAAATGAAAAGTGAGAATTCTATTTTTACTGGTAGTCGATAAACTCATCTGCACTTCATAACCTTAGATATGATTATGAAAACTCACTTCCATGCATGGCAACCACGTTGGGAAAATGTACTCTTTCTTTTTATTTAATGAAAAACAAACGTTATCATGCTCACTAAACATGACAAGTTAGAAAATTCATGTAAATCTATTTGGATACAAACATCATTACGTTATTTTGGGTTCAAATGTGCGATGCATAAACACGATTTATGCGCTTGGAAAAAATGTCAATGTGTCTGTCATCAAAAAGTAGGTCAATCATGACAAGAAGGGCAACAATAATGATTGATGATGATTTGGATAGGAAAATTAGATTATTACAAGCAAAAATGATTCAAAAAGAAAATAAATCGATCAGTTATTCTTTTGTAGTAAATTTGCTTTTGAAAAAATCACTGCAGTAAAACATGTCGTAATCTTAGATAGGATTATGCAGACATTCTAAAAAATAAAAAGAAGAGTAGAAACTAACTTTCTTCTACCCATATTTTCTTCGTACCTTTGTTTACGTTTGCCCAGTGTCCATCTTGCTGATCCTTGATCTTGTGCATTGAGAAGATTATGCTTGGGATTAATGGTCTGCCTGGAGTCTTGATTGCCTCAATTCCCAACCCTTCTCCTGTCTTCTCGACTGCCATCATCACGTTGATGACATCACCTGCGCTAAACGGCATCATTGTTTGGTTCACTATGACGTCCTTGTTCTCGTTTGATTGAAGTACGCAACGAACATTGGAATTTCCTATGTCTTTTCCATTTCTTCGGAGCCAGAAATCAACATATCTTGCCCCATCACCTGATGTTCTGCCTACTTGAGGTGCAGCAATTACTACATAGGTGCCTGATTCCATGATTCGAACATCAGCTGGACTTTCATTTGAATGCTCGATTCCCGATATTGCGTCATTTTGGTCCATGAAAACAGGTGCGGGCTCTATGGTGTCTGGTCTTTGGTCTATGGTACTGATTATTTGTGCAAATTCTATTGTCATTACAACATAATATCATTGATGTATAAAAACATGGGCTTATTCATTTGTATTTGTTTGTAGTTGCATTAGAATGATTTAATTTAATTTACATAATTCCTATACAAGATTATGCAATGCAAAACACTTCTCTAATACCAAATTTCTAAAATTCATTCATTATCGGATCAAACTTTACAGCAATTCATCGAATCAAACAAAACTCAACATGCAATACAAAAGGAAATCCAGATATCAAGTTATTCCTAATTTTTGATTAAATCAACCTAAATGACTGTCAAAAGTATTGAATTACTTCTTACTTCGTGGTTTGTTTCTCACCGAACCCTTGCAACAAGGACACCTAACAGTTGGAATCCTCATGAATCTCTCACACTGTCTGCAGAATACTCGATTATCAGAATAGTATTTTTCGTTGAAGGGGATTTTTATCTCAAAATTAGGACAGATGCCTTTGCAACTGGAGCTCATTTACCTATCCCTCAAGCTACAAGATCTATAGCTTATTGTTGGAGCAACAACAGCATAAGAAAAATAATTAAAAATAAAATTCTGTTTATAGTTTTTCAAAACCTATAGCTCCTGTAGCTAATCAAAAAGTGTGGCAATTCCTTCCCTTTCCAATTCTTCTGACGTCTTCAATCTATAATTAGGATAGGCGTAGAATTGTTTCCCCTTTGGGCCTCTGGTGTGAATTGTTTTTTCTCCAGTTATCTGTTCGATTTTGCGATAAAATGAAAAGTAAGTTCCTTCAGCGAATTGATTTTGATATGCGAACATCTTCCAATGCTCTAACAATTCGCCTTTACCAACTTTGGAATCCTTTTCACGTATCAAATATTTACAAATGAATTGTCTTACTTTGTTCCCATAATCCATCCAAATACTTTCAACCTCTTGAGTTGTTAGTGGCTGAGAATAGTTTTGTCTATCCCAGATCTCAGTTGCATTTTTGAGTAAAAATGTCAAAGCGCCGGATAATTCTTCTTTTGTAGCTTGTTTTCGAATTATATCTTTGACTTCATCTTTTGAGTGTCTGAACTTTTTTGGTGTACCCTTTAGCAGTTGAGTTCTATCATAGATTGCCTGGGCATCTTTATCATTTGGAATTTCATATATTTTGTTTCCAAAGAATAACAATCTAGCCATCGGTCTAAACGTAACTGGTTTTGCAAAGATTTCTCTGTCAGTAAACTTTGACTGATCATTCCAACGCTTCAAGATATCAATCTGTTTCAAATCGGCCTCACTCACATCATCATCAATATCCAGCAGGCTTTCAGTAACTTTGATTTGGGTTGTCGGGTCACAAGCTATTTTGTGAATTGCCGTATGACTAACATTATCTGAGCCTAAAACCAACTCAAGCCACAAGCCTAACTGTGTTTTACCACTGCCTGGGTCGTTAATAACACCTGTCTGATAACACATGCCATTATATGGGTGCAGACAACAGCTTCCAAAGTCATAGAAAATACTTCTTTCTTGCTCATCAGGAAGTATGTTTTCAATTGTTTTTTTACATTCTACAAAATCTTGAGTTTCATCATAATCATGTAGCAACTGCCTAATTATGACATTATCTGGATTGAATTTTGTTGTAAATTCTCCTGTCTTGATGTTGTATACTCCATTTGGACAACAGATCAAGTGAGTATATTCTTCAATTGTTTGTTGAGAAATTATTTCTGCTGAATCAGTTATGTATCCGACAACTTCACCAATATCCTTATTTTTACAATCAAGAAAACATTTTCTAGATTCTCTTCGAATCAATTCTTCTGCAAAAGTTAGACTGTAACATTTTCCGTTAAACCAAATTAGTCTGCCACCTAATTCTATTTTTTTAATATGAAATAGAGCCTTGAGATATTCACCAGCCTCGATGGCTTGTCCGCTTGCCAGAAGAATAGTTTTTTTATTATGTCCTAGATTAAATGCAATTTGTTTAATCTTTGTAAAAATATCATAATCTTTCCAAACTGAATCTATGATGGCCGTTATCTCTCTGGGCTTAAGATCAAGTTCATGTTCTTTTACCCATTGACCAAATTTACTAAAAATAACATGACGATTTATTATTTCTAATTCTGTAACAAAGAACTTTACCATCCAATACGCAACATGGCTTAATTCTTCATTTTCTGAAACGTCAACTTGTAAATATTTTTGATATTGTTCATTGTTTTGTTTTTTATTTTCATCGTCAATGAATTTGATGCCCTGTTTTATTAGATCATCAATGTCTTCCTCTGGTAAAGACTCAGTTGTGTAATTATTGTTAAACCAATTCACATTCTGTTCATAAAACTCTCTTGGCATTTCTGGAATTCTTTTTCTCAAGCTTTCTGCAAATCTCAAAACCTCAACATGACGGTTCTGACCAGCTATAATCTTTCGGTTATCTTTTATGATGTTTACAACAGATGCCTTGTATGATGGGAGTTTTTTGTCTCCAATCCAAAATTTTTTCTTAAATCAGACAGTTTCTTGTTAAAGTCAGTAACATCTTTTATCCCAGATACTTGTCTTGTTCCTATAATCAGGCGGGATTTTTCACTACTACCAGGGCAGCAATATGATAGTAAATTGCCACCACTTTTCACCTCAATTGCTGGCAGTTCGTTATTGTCACTTTTTTCCTTCACATCTCCAGTTGCTGGAGCCAGGCTTGCTACAGGTGAATCTGAAATGAAATAGATGTGAGCCTTGTTTTTGTTTTCTGTTTGTTCTACAATTGTTTTTGCAGATAGTTCTTCCAATGTGCAGTCGTACAATTTACAAAACTCATCAATTCCCAGTTTGTTATCTACATCAATTGAATTCAACCATGTTTCTTTGGCAGTATGCCAGCATCTACCACAAATCACTGCCATTCCATCTTTGAATGAATTTGCTTTCTTCCAAGATGCATGAAATGATTCTGGAATTGGTTGTTCTTGCCAGTTTCCTGCCTTTCCTTTTTTCCATTGAACCCATGTTGTTTTGGTAGTTGCATTTGCAGGAATTACATTAACACCTACATCATTTCGCCAAAAGTCCGCCCATTCATTTGGGGTCTTTTGTTTTTCTAGTTCGACTGTCATTTCATATACCTAAAGTCCAAAACCAGCAAGTCCGTCAGTATCCTTTAATTCAAATTTACGTTTACAATTAAGACATACAGCTTTATCTGTATCAATTAATCCAGAGAGAATGTCGTTGCAATTACTGCAGAACAAGAAGACAAACTCGTCAGGGATGTTGGTTGAACGAGTCAAAGTTTTACCTCCATATTTAGAAGACCTTTAATGCAATATTGAATTAAACTCATTTAGAATATCTCCTATCGTTAGAAGTGTTCTTTGATGTTGGTTGTGTCGTCAAACTATTGCCAACATCTGTTTTTGATTTTATTCCTCTAGCAAAATGTTTCATTTCAAAACATTTTGAACAGACCAAGTATGTAGTACCGATTTCATATTCTATCTCAAAGAGAGATTTATTTTCACAACATCGTAAGTAAATTGAACTCATAAATTATCACTTATCTTGAGATATCTAAGAACTATTTTTTCCAAATACCTAGATCTTGATGCAAGTCCACGTCTTCTGTCTAATTCATCCACAAATTGTTCGTTGAATGAAACTCCTAAACTTTGTCTTACTCTCATGTGTTAGACGTAACAAAGATGTTATATATTGACCACCTGTACGTACAGGTGTACATAAATATTGAACAAGTTTGTAAAAAAATCATTCAAGTTGTAAAGGAAAGGGAAATCGATGGAGGTGTAACAAAAAATGAAGTATGTGTAATTTTACGAGAAAAATACGGTGGATCACGTTCAACATATTGGAAAGGTTTTGAACGTCTTTTGGGATCTGATTCAACAGATGAAATTGAACTAAGATTGATCCCACCTAACAAACAACTTGAAAAATTATTTCCAACTGACAAAAATAAAAAAATCGAAGAGTTTCAAAAAAAAAAAAATCTGTAGAAAAACTAATTGATCTAATTAAAAAGACTCCTTTGATTGGAGATTGTTATGACTATGTTGATGATAAGAAGTTAAAACCCAGTATGGATACAGAAGTGGAATTTCTTAATCAAAAGAAAGATCATAAAACATTTGGTTTCTATACTCTTCAGGCAAGACATGATTTATTACAAAACATGTCATTGTTTCTAACCAATTACATCAACGATAAAAAAAATGAATTTTCAGATTGTGCAAAAAAAGAAGCAATGATGTTAGCTACACCTTTGATGATAAGGTCTGTGACAATATTGCAAAAAGAATACAATACATCTATTTATTGTTCAGATAAATTCTGTAAAAAATTTGATGGTCAAATTCATATCTATCAGGCAAAGATTGAATCTGAAGCTGATATTTCTGTAGAATTTCTAAAAACGCTTGGAAGATATTATTTTTTACATCGTGGTATTGCAACATGTACTTTTAAAATGAATTCAAACAAAGAACAAAAAATTATTTCCGAATTTACTAGGGCATTTTATTCCAAAAAAGAACTCCTATCAAATATTATTAAAACCAGTTCAATACAGTTGGATGCCCTGGGAATTTATTTCACAGGAGAATATTATGAGGGGAAAAATAAAAATTTACCAAGAAATGAATTCAAAATACTTGATAAAATAATGAAGGGCATTGCCGGAAAAATGGTAAAAAAATATCTATGGTATGGTAAAACCGATCCAGTGGCAATTCATGAGTTTTGTATTAATTGGTTTTTGAGAATAGATGTATTTACTAAACTTGAAAAAAGAATATTGAATTTGTTAAAAGACTGGCGAATAATGGATTATAATGGATATGGGACTGATGAATATAATGATGATGCCCCATCAATGACTAATTCTGAAGTCAAAAAACTACTTGAAGAATTTGGCAATGATTAGATTATTCCTTTGATTCTCTTTCTTTCTCCTTCTTCATGAGATACTCAAGTGCCTGATCTCTTCGTGCGTTCTCGTCTGCCTGCTGGTGCTTCATTTCTTCAATCTCATTCACTTTCTTTTGTAGTTCCGTTTTTTCGGCCTCAAGTTCTTGATTCTTTATTTTCTCTCTACCTTCATCATTGATTATTAATTCTGGCTCAAGTTTCAAAAACCACTCAAGCCTTTTGGTGTCATTCATTCGATCATATTGTGGCAGGTACCCACCATGACCTGTCATTCTGTGAGTATACCCTTCACGATGTACATCTACAGCTCGACCAAAGAAAAACGACCTGAACGAATACAAAGTAATCATTCTATATCCATTTGATTTGTATCTCTGAGTGAATCCCACTTCTTCGGTATACTTGTTAAACATCTTGGCTTCTGCCTTTTCTGCATAAGCTGGATTTTCATTGGTAGCCCAAACCAAATCATCATCTTCTAAGTCTTTTAGCCTGATCATTAGATAGCTTGCAGCTTCTTTTGTAAGCCATACAGATCTTCCTGAACGAGTCTTTACAGTTTCAGCCTCTATCCTAATCTTGACCCTTTTTCCTATGGTGATGTCTTTCTTTCTTACTTACCTGTAACAGTTCACCTGGCCTAGCCCCTGTGGATATCAGTGCCAAATAGAACCCCATTTTTCTAGGCAATGCCACTGAGAATATCTTTTGAATTTCTTCCAGAGTCAATTTATGTAGTTCTTCCTTTACACTAGGCTTGTATTCCAGAGGCTCATCAAAGTCCTCAATATGGTACTTATGCCCTCATGGCTGAAAATACGCTTTATTTTTGAGATGTATTGTTTAACTGATGTAGTAAGGGAATCATTCTGATACTGCCAATCTATCCATGATTGCAAAACATCCTGGATTGCCTGTGTTTGTTCATTTCCTTTCAAGGTCTTTAGTTCTGCAAAGATATCATTTTCGGATCTTCCATCATAATATTCAATACAGACTCTAGAAAACGATTTTCTAGATGCATTAATGTTCTGTTGTGTCTTTACTGCAAGTTTGGCAATCTTTTCGCTAAATGATCTTTTTGTATTTTTCTCAACCAAGAATGATGTCATCACTCAATCATTGTTTAAATGTGATTTAAAGTCCATCTTATCAATGGAGTTCATTCAAGAAGAAGAACCAAACGTGAAAAAGCCAATCATCGTCGCAGCAATGCAAGACATGGGAAATGTTGGTAGTATTGTAGTAAATTTCATCAACGACTCACTCCATACAAAAACATTTCGAACTGCAAAAATTCTATTCCCAACATATGTTATAGACAGAGGGGGATACATTGATCTTCCAGATGAGAAATGGGAATACAAGTACACAGATGATTTGATAGTTTTTGGAGGAGGCAGAGGACAACCTCAAAGTGATAATGAATTAAATGATTTGTGTCAAGATGTAATTAATGTCGCAAAAAAATATTCTGCAAAATTCATCTACACGTTAGGGGGATTCCACACAAATCGAATTTTTGAAAATGAACCTAAAACATTCATCACTTCAACATCTAAAGAATTAATGAAACAGATGGAAGGACTAAATGTTGAAACCACACCTCAAAAGTCATTCATCACAGGATTTAATGGATTAATTTTGGGATTTGCAAAGAAAAATGAAATTCATGGAATTGGTATGTATGCGGAGCTAAATGAGCCTGAAATTCCACAATACAGATCAGCAATCAGTATTATCAAAACCATTGAAAAACTAACCTATAGAAAATTAGGCGACATCAATCAGCTAGAAATAATGGCTCAAGATATCGAAAGAAGATTTAAGAACTGAGTTAGTGGGTTTTCCCAACTTCATGGGATTCGGTATTTTCATCATGACAATCACAACTACACAAATGGGTCTTGTGATTATTCATACAATCAATGCATTCAAAATGCTTTCTTGTCTCACATGCCGCACAAATCATCTTATTTTTGTTAAACAATAGGAGAATTTGAATTTTTTCTCTGGTAGCGGCATCAGCATTCTACTTGGCTTCGTTCAAGAAGACTTTCAGTCAAATTAACATGCCCTTGAGGATCAAGTTCTTTTGTTAATCCTTTGTCGATATTTATTAGATATGTTGAAGAGTCCCATAAAATGTCCTTCGTGTGGCGGAAAAATGTATTTTGTATCTTACAGTCAGTTTTCCATCCTTAAGAAAAGAAGGTGGCAAATATACAAAGAATGAAGATTAGAGAAGAATTCAAAAGAACATAAAAAAATCCACATACTACGCATAAAAATATTTTTAATTTTTCTAAACAATTTTTAACTCAAATAAGATAAAGAAGGTAAATTGAAAGTATTCCATAAAACTACGTGTATTACATGCAAGAAAGCAATCACGGAAATTGAACGAATGAGTAAAGATATTGAAAAAAGAGATTTTTTTAAAATTCCTCTAACAGAGACCGAACTTAAGAAAATAATAAAAATGACAGGCAAGAAGCCATCAGAACTTCTTCGAAAAAGAGACAAAATGTACAAAGATTTAGATTTAGAAAATGATGAAAAAACAGATGACCAGATAATCAAATTGATGGTAAAACATCCAGGGTTGCTTTTGCGTCCAATTATAGTAACAAAAAACAAGGCATTTGTTGGGAAAGTAGATGTGAAAAATCTAAAATAATCTAAGGGTCATCTTCTTGTTTGAACATTCTAATTGCTTCTAAATGAGAACAGTTTGCCTTTAGTCCTTTTCCATGATGAAATTTGTAGAAATTCTTGAATCCAGGACATTCACACGTATCAGATGTCACAAAATATGACTTTTCAGGTTCAGATGAGGATTTTATTTGAAATAAATCATCTTCAATTTTTACCACCCCTCCACTTTCAACTAATTTTTTGGCTTTTCTAATTGTATTAGCACTCATGTAATATCAACAAATTGTCAAAGTTTTATCTGTTATTTTTCACATATTGAAATAGCTATTAAATAATATGATCGTATGTAGAATGTAGATGAGAGACTCTTGCTTTTCTGCATAAATAAAGTCTAGAATTCGTTTTACCCTCATCTGTTTTAAAATTAAATTATCTTTTGAACTCGACCTATTTTTCCGCCATCCAATTCAACTTTAATTCCATGTGGATGAAAATTACTCAAAGTAAGAATTCTCTTAACTTTACCGTCAGTCAGATTTCCCGTACGCTGATCTTGTTTTTGTACTATCTGCACCATCATATCAACAATTATTTTATTTCTTAAAGGCATATCATTCAACGATATTTGGTACAAACAAGAGATTCTAAGTCTTTGTTTTATAAAATAAAGGAGTTTTGATAATTACTCAAAACGATTTTCTAATTTTGTTTGTGATTTTGGAAACACTCTCTGCAATAAACAGGTCTGTCATCTTTTGGCTTGAATGGTACTTGACAATCATTTCCACAGTCTCCGCATTTTGCGTCAAACATTTCACGTGGTCTGTCGTCTCTTCTACCAAATCTAGAGCCTCTGTCGCCACCATAGCCACCTGATCTTCCAAATCTACCACCCCCAGATCTTGGTGCTGGTTTGTGATTTTGGAAACACTCTCTGCAATAAACAGGTCTGTCATCTTTTGGCTTGAATGGTACTTGACAATCATTTCCACAGTCCCCACATTTTGCAGGGAACATTTCTCTTTCTCTATCAAAGGACATGTCTTTCTAAACACCAGTCCAATTCAACGGTAATTAAACTGTAGGAAAAAAGATCTATCATTATAAAGTAATTCTCTGCATTGAAACTATTGGGCATGAAAAAATATGTTGTCACAAGAATGGCCACAATGTTTGGAGTTTTGATGATTACACTATTGATTACAATTGCGCTAGTAGGCTCCAACATGGATACAATTCTAAAACAAGGAATTGTGTTTCAGATAAGATCAGAAATAACAGAGAATCCCGACATTGTCCAGAGCTTTTCATCAGTCGCAGAATTTGAAGGATTCATTCAAACTCAGATAGACCAAAGGATCCAAATTTTAGGATTAGATGAGCCATGGTATTCGCCTCAAAGGATCGGAGTGACAATGTACAAGATAATGTTACTGGATTTCGGGAATGCAACATTTCTTACTAGTGATGCGGGATCTTCAGACGTACGAGACATACTATTTGAAAAACTTCCAAGAACAGTTTTGCTGTTCACTACGGCAACAATAATCATATCAATAATTGGAATATTTTTAGGAGCTTTATCCAGCAGCAAAGTAGGGTCAGCGATAGATAGAATTACATCTAGTTTTGCAATTATCAGTTCTAGTTTTCCTGTATGGTGGATAGGAATGTTAATGATATTTTTATTTGCATTTACATACCAGATATTTCCTGCAAGGGCAACTCCAGACATATCGACATCAGATCCAGGATACATAGGATCTTTGTTATACCATATGGCACTGCCATTGATTACAATTGTGATGATTGGTTTTGGTTCATGGGCTTATTTGGTAAGAAATTTCATGGTTGGAATAATGCAAGAGGATTTCATCATGGCCAAAAAAACAATTGGGATTAAACAAAAGAAGATCATATACACTCATGCTCTAAAAAATGCAGCCCCACCAATTGTTACAATCTTAGCACTTAGTTTGTCAGGATCACTTGGAGGGGCAATAATAACCGAAGCGGTGTTTGATTGGCCAGGAATGGGAAGATTATATTTTGAAGCAATTACAGTAATGGATCTTCCAGTGATTATCGGTGCAACATATCTTCTAACAGTCTTCTTTCTAATTAGCATATTTGTTGCAGATTTACTTTATGGATATTTCGATCCAAGGACCCGTACCAGTACTAACTCTTAAGTGGATTTAGCCACATCACCTGCCCACTGGCTGGTTCTGCCAAGCGTAATGTAAACCCAAAAGTAAACAATTTACCTGTACCGAGAAATCATTGGTTTGGGATTTTTGATATACTGAGGAACATAAGTAAAATCTGAGCTTACGTTGGAAAAAAAAGAGAAGATTAGGATTGTATTTGCCTAATTACGTGAAGGATAAAATCCTTGTAATGCAATTATGTAATTTACATCTGCAGGCCTGTTTGATCGTAGGTCTGGAAGTCCAAATGTAGTTCTTCCATCTCCTCCATAATTGGTACCCAAAATACTGAAGAGTGCTGGATTATCATTGATGGAAAGAAGTTGTCCTTCACAAAAGGCCCAATCTCGGGGTGCAAAATTACCGCCAAAAAATCTTATTTCACCAATGAACGGTTTGTTGAGACCTACTGGTCCTTGTGGCCCTGTTGGTCCGGGTAGACCTTACACTCCTTGTGGCCCTCTTAGTCCTTGTGGGCCTGCAGGTCCTTGTGGCCCTCTTAGTCCTTGTGGGCCTCTTTTACCTAGACCTCTTGGTCCTCGTTTTCCAGTCTTGCCTGATGTGCCTCTTGGTCCTCGTTTTCCAGTTAGTCCCCGTGTTCTTTTAATGGTCTTAATTTTTTTAGTTAAGATTGTTTTTTTACTTGTCATTAATTCGTAATAGTTCCACACTTAATTAGCAAGACGGTTGATTATCATCTAAATCATAAAACAGAGTAATCATACTTCTCCTATCACCATGTAGGATATCTCTTCTATTTCACTAAGTTCACTAGCAGACCATGTGATTTTCAATCGTTTTTTATTAATATAATCCCCAATTTTGAATCTGTGTCCCGAGGTAGGTCCGCCAACCACTGGAGCTACGGTATCTAGTACTCGAATTTGTCGTAATGCTACAATTTTTGATGGGACTCGTTTGAAATTGCTTTCTGGACCAATGGTCTTTTTTTCTACTACATTTACATCGGAACTATGTTGAATTGAATGATCGTCAAACATGACTTCCACATATTCATTTTGTTTTGAAGGCAAAACTATACCGGACATAATTTTTAATGTAATTGTAATCGGCTACGAGTACATTTTACTTAACTATGATGAATATTAGAAAAAAAAAAGAAAATCTGAATGAACAAACAACCACAGAAAATATTCATTTTATCAACAATTATTAATGAGAGGTTATGATATGCAAGTAATTTTTCTAAATATCAATGGTACCAAGTATCAGAGGAGTTTTGAAGAAAACTTCAAAGAAGGCAGCAGAGACTGCAAAAAAGTCTACAAAGAAAGTATCTAAAAAAACGAATCCTGCATCATCTAAATCCAATGTAGTGTTGAAATCAAAACCTAAAAGACCAACAAAATCAGGAATAAAAAAAACAGTAAAGAAAAATTCAAAAAGAACGAAGGGTACCCCAGGTGTCAGAGTAGCCCCAAGTCAGACAAAAGTAATTGTAAAAGTCTGATGAGATTAAATAGATTAATTAATTTTTTATTTTTACAAATCACCCTTGTGTAGAATTATGAAATTAAAACTCAGTCACTTAATCAAAAAAAAAATCAACGAATCATTATGATATGCAAGTAATTTTGTTCAATAGTAATGGGAATAATAGTAGAAGAAAAAACTGGAAAATCAAAAAGAAAAACCTCAGTAAAGAAAGCAGATACTAAGAGAAAAGCCGCAAAGAGACGTGTGGGTAAATTGTATAAAAAAGTAAGTACAGATGGAAAGATAACTAAAGCAGAACAAAGATCACTAACGGCATCGAAAAAACGTCTTCAAAGAACGGGTAAGGAAATATCTAGAAAGAAAAAAGTCTCAGCAAAATCCGCAGCTTCTAAAAAAGGCGGGGCAACACGAAGAAAACAAAAAAAGAATTTAGTAATTACCACATCCCCACAAAATAGAAAAAAGATAGATTCCAAACTAAAAACTGCAATCAGGGAGTTAGAAGCATTACGAGAGACGATCCGAGATAACAGACAGATGACCTCAACTCAATTTGAGAATGCAAATCAAAAAGCAAGTCAATATACGAATATGCTCTCAGCAGTTCTAAAAACCCTCAATGAGTCAAGAAATTCAGCAATTCGTAATTTGAGATAGTAAAAAGATTCTTGAAGAAGGAACGCAAAGAAATAGAATTATTTCTTTTTTTATTTATTTTATTTTTTATTAATCATCTATTTAATTAAAGATATTCAAAATTGTTTTTCTTTTTTCCTAATGTTATAATCTTAGATAGGATTATGAAAATGATGACTGTCAATAAAACAACTTTACAATATGAAACTAGGAAAATCCATCAATCTTTTTGCTTGCCATCTTGGCCCTGTTTCTGTAAGTGATGATATGATACCGGATAATGTTCTTCAGCTTTTCTTCAACTGACAGCTCGTCCTCGATGCACAGCGTAAGAAAGTCCAGATAATCTTTATCCCATGATGTCCTTGCAGAAAGGCCTAGAGTTCTTGCCGGGATGACGGTAGTGCCTTACCACCTTGAAGTATGCTTCGGCTTTGCAGTACATGACATTGCAAATCAAGATCATAGACTAGGCTGAATTGGGCCTAAAAGGGCGGGTTATTGCCTAATCAGAAGAAACTGTCGTCTCACCAGATGCGCAATGTGTCACACGCACTTTCGATGATACTAATGAGCATTCCTGATCCTGCATTCGTCAAACGGAAGGTGTATCTTGCATAGGATGCAGACGATAATCATCAGCTTACTTGCATTATGATTGATGGCGTTAGTTTAAGAGAGCCAGGTTATTGTGATACCAAAAAAGTTAATTTTTACAGAAGGTTAGAAATATGATGATGAACAATGAGAAAACTCGGATAGCAGATATTTTAGCCAACATAAAACGTTGTTTGGATGTCAAAGACTCATCAAAAATCTGGCAAGAATGTCAAAGTCTGATGGAATACCGTGCTCAATGTAACCTACATGATGATATCAATAAGAGATTAGAGAAAGTTGAAAAAACAGTTTTTCTAGGTTCTTCATCATTGGAAAACAATACTATCAACGCTCTCAAAAATGAAATTGATGAATTAGCAAAAATACTATACAGTTGAGTAATGAGAAAAGTATCGTACTGTAAGATCCAACTGAAATCAAATTCCTTGTCTTTTCTGTTTATGAAATAGTCCAGCAACCTTTGCGAGATGTTTCTCCTGCCGTATCACGATTGGATTCTGCTGATGTCTCTTGGACCCAGTGTGTTTTTTCTCTGACCCAGATTGTAAGACGGATACATGATTGATTTGGGGTAAAGATGTCATGTGTCAGGCCAAGTGAATATCCAAACTCGTGAATCAGTATCAGTACGAACGGAGGCCTTGAAAGTTTTTGGAGAGCAGAATGTGTTGCTCAGTTCCATTCGTCGTTGATGTGACATTCACCCGATATTGGGTCTTATCCTGGAAAAAGCATGTGCGAATACCCCCTTTCGGTTATCAAAGTGGGACAGCGATTCAAAGGATACATTGAAATCGACTAAGACATCAGGGTTGCGTTCTCTTCTGAACTTCAGTTTGTTGATCCGAAGCTGCATGTACTCAGTGAAACGGTCACTGCTTTATCTTGTAATTTTGATTTTTTGATATCTTTGGTGTAGTTGTTTAACCTGTATGAAATCTCACCGTCTGGTCAGTTGAGATGTCATTCGGTAAGCCCTTCGAGGTAGTCCTTGAATTCTATCTTTGAGATATTGCTCAGGGCGTTACAGCTGTATGACATGCATGGAAAATGAAAATGAAAATGAAAAGAAAAAAAGAAGTGAGAACTATAGAATAAGCTTATTCGTGGGGGCCTACCTTTGCTGATGTAGTGCCTTCACTCACTCCTTCAATACAATATATGCAACATGAAATTTAACCCTGATGCAATGATTACCTTGCATTTGTTTACAGATTTATGATGAAATTAAACAATAAGAAATATTTGATGGCATGCATGTGAAATGAAAATAAAACAGAAAGAGAAGGGGTTGATGACTAGGATAATGGTTTTCAATTTTGAAGGTTTTTCATTCCGTATGGAATATCCAACTGGGGTTTACCTACAAACCTCATGACGGCAACGGTTGATCACAATTTGGCAACATAACCAGGATGAACGATTTATCAGTGAACGGTAAATAGCAAAACCAACTATATGTAGCATTGACAATCATGTACATCCCGGTCAGGCCTGCAAGGCGGAATTCTGACGAAGATGAATCAGAATAGTAATTAGAAAAAAGAAAAGTCATGCAGCGGTGAAAACCTTTTTGGCTGCATCCCAAATGACCTTGAATTCGGCTTTGGTTACCCAGTGTTCTTGACCGTGTCATCTACTGTGACAACAAGATTTCTGAATTTGGAGAATTTTCCCTGATTCTTAGTCATATACCACCGGCTCCCACTGCAATGATTAGTGCAAGTATACTGGTGATTGTGTCCGGATTGGGATATTATCAATCATGGAATGGATTAATGATGGATTTGCTAAGAGGAGTAAATAGTTAACTTCACAATATTGTATAGTTTTATGACATTTTTTTGTAATACAATGTAATGGAGTACAGACATAGTTTTAATTTGCCAGAAATGTTAATGTTGTTTTACAACTAGGTATGGCACAAACTATGGTAGATAAAATATATGATTTCAATACAATGTGTGATAGAATAAAGGAACTAGATCCAAACATTAGATTTGCAGGAGTGATTGATGAGAGAGGCAAACTTGTTGCCGGAGGTATGCGAAAAAAACAGGTCAGTTTAACAGATACTAAAACAGATGAAATGCGGTATTTAGAACTGACATTGAGGGTTAAAATGCGAAAAGATTTTGATCAGTACTTTGGAAAGGCAAAATACATTACGACGCGAAGAAAAAAAGTCAATGTGATGAGTTGTCCGATAAATTCAGATACCTTATTGCGTTTTACTGAACCAGATATTGATTTATGTAATCTTGTTGAGCGAATATATGATACGGCTCAGACATATTAAATCCGATTTCATCATCCTATGCAAGATTACATAATTACCGCTCATGGACAATCAGTTATTCTACACGTATAGTTTCTACAACCAAAGGCTTGAATCAAGAAAAATGAAGCTGTTTAGTTGATCTATATAGATTAGCTTTAATACGCAGATCAATGTAATGATAACAATGAAACAAGAAATAATACATAGAGAACAAGTCGACGATTTTAGTCGAGAAACAGCCCTGATGGGAGTGAAAGAAACACTCCTTAACTAGGGGCGTAACACGTTTTCAACATTTAAGATTTAATTCGTATTTGTAGTTTTGATTACCAAGGGCTTGAATTCCAGGTTCAATTTCTTGCGCTTCATCTGTTCGTCGATGTGGACGTCTGACACTCTATATAATATATAAAGCGATTATATATGAAGTTATTAAGAACATATTGAAATGTTATTAACATTTTTGATTTGAAAATTTGTGAAAAATTGTAGTTCTTTGAGGTTGTCAAACAAATTTGAAAAGTTCATTGTCATTATGCTCTTGAATTGTGAAAAGGAATCGATCCTGATTCAACATAAATATTCTCAATCGTTTTGAAAAATATGAAAAATATTCCTAAATGTAGAAAATGTGATAAACCTGCAAAAAAGAAGAGTGGTCTTTGTGTTAAACATCAAAAAAAGGAAGCAAAATCAACCAATAATCAGAATAAGTTAAGGCAAAAAGTTTTTCCAGTGATAGTTGTTACAGTGGCAGTTTTAGGAATTCTAATTTCTATATTCATTTAACTTCCTCCATAGTCTGAACATCATAATCTTCAAGTTCTTTCCATATTACTAAATGATTTTTGTTATATGAAAGATCTCTCCACACATCTACGATCTCATTTTTTTTATTTGTCATCTATTTTCAAACTCCTTTTCGCATTTGGAGCAAATCAATTTGTCATAATCTGGAGGGTATCTGCTTTTGAACTGGTGATTGCAATCGTTGCTCATTGTAACTTCTCTGGCATTTTTTTTGCACATTTGGGATGATAAACCAAATGTCCAAATTGAAATTGTGTAATTTCACCAAAACTATCTATCTTTCTATTACACCTTGAACATGTTATTTTGGTTATCATCTTAGAAATATAGGTTCTCCATCAACTGAATCATCTGCAACTTCCATCATTCTGAAAATTTCATTTTTTTTATCATCAGTTATTTTAATCGCATAAACTTTGTTTCTAGGAATTTCTCTTTTTTGTAAAAGTCCTGATTTTTTACCATCGATGGTAATCCAAGCACAGTATCTTAATTTAGATTCTTTAAACTCAAACGAATTAACTTTGTCTGTGACATCATCAAATGAGGCAGCATCGGTTACAGACAAGTTATAACTACTTTCATTGTTTCCTGTCGTCAATTAGATTCCTCTTCATCCCATTCATAACAACATCTATGTCTACCATCATATCCATTATGCAATTCGCATCGGTGAATTTCTCCCTGTATCATGGAGAATTTGGCCTTGCATTGGCTATCCTCACTCATATCTATGCACATCCTTTGCGTTCTTCATAGCCTTAATGTTTCCGCATTCCATTGAGACAAAGTATGTGTCATCATCAGGTCCCATCGTTTGGAAACCACTTCCCAAATATTCGATACTGCTTTGGTTTGAACTGTCGCTTGATTGTCCTAATTATTCCACCAAAGTAATCAATTATTTCAGCAGTCATATTTAGACTCCACGATGTGACACATGCACATACACCAATCGCTTTTGCATTTGGAATGATCAAGTTCCCTGTACATCATGGATTGCTGACAGTGAAACGCAATGCTTTCAATCAATACTTGAGTCCAGATGCTTTTCATCGAATGTCCTCTCAGAGGATGATGCTGTTGATCATCGACACCAAGGCCATCGCCTCGTCGTTGTATATTGGAATCTGATTGATGAGTAGATATATCATGTCAAGTCGCTGATGTATCGTAAGCTGCTATCTTATCTGGACATTATTTAACATCCTCCATTATCCTGATTTTGGATTCAAGTGACACGATGCAGATTTGTTTCTTTACGATTATGTTTTGGAGTTCTTAGGAATTCATTGCTGTCTCAAGGCCTCCAGCAGTTTCCAGAGAGATGTTCTCAACAAATGAATTCGACGAGAATCCAAGGAAGAGAATTATTTCCATATATTCTAGAAATAGGACCACATGGAATGGATCATTTAGAGATATTTGATCTCCATCAATAGGATATGATTGAGATGTAGAGTCAGCTAGCAATTCAATTATTTCTTGGTATGATGTTAAGTTTAGATTTTACAGATATTGCAATAATCGATGTGATTGCCACCGCTAGTATCATTGCAGCAAGTGTTCCGAATTCTGGAACTATTGCAGTTCCAGTTATGGTCATTGATTTTGCATTAGAAGGAATTTCATTGATTGTTAACACGGTAACATCATCTTCAAAATCCTGAGTAAATTCTTCTGTCATTGCTCCATCGATAGATACCGAAGATATCCCACTGATCAAAGCAGACGGAAGAAACAAAGTCAATGTATTATCATCGTTTATCGTGTTTCCCTTTAATTCAATGGATATTGATTTTGTACTTTCATCGATGCTTGCACGATTAACTAATCGATTGAATTTGTATTCCAAATCAAAGACATTGGTGCCATCTCCAAAGTCAGAACCGACATTAGGTAGATTACTATGACCGCTAACTACACTTACAAGACCTGCTCTCCAGGGATGGATGTCACAGTAATATGGAAACTCTCCTACTTCTGTAAACTTTTGTACAAAGAATCTTCCAGGATCAATCTTGCCACTGTCAAAGAGTCCATCAAGGCCATCTGATGAGGTTCCAGAGGTTACAGTATGAGCAACAGTGTCGCCATTTTTCCAAAAAACTGTGTCATTTACTACGATCTCGATGAATCCCGAGGTGTCGCCATCCTTTTCACTTGACCAATGAAAGGAGGAATCCTTATCAGCAGAACCAGAAGGGATGTTAATGTCATAAGTTGACTCGGCAAATGTGATGTATTGTAACGGAATTATTATCAACGCTGCAAACATCATGATCCAAATTAATTTCCTCAAGTGCAGTATTTTGTGAATTTCTGGATTTAAAGACAAGATATGATTCTCAATTTCGAGAGGATCCGACTCAGTTGAGAACTTTAAGAAATTTGCCATACTGCTCTTTGTTATTGTAAAAAAATTATCCTATTTTGTTACGCTCTTCCACGCAATCTTAAAACATGCTTGCATGTGTTTACACAGATATTTTATTTCAAGTGTGATAAAAGATCCATTATGAAAAATAAAGTTTCGAATCACTATTTTGATTCTGCCTAGAGTTTAGAATTTAATTTTTATGAAATTGTTTGAAATACTATTGCAATATTTCAGAAAATGTCTCAAATTTTGACAAGAGTTTTAAATTATTAGAAACCACATCGTGTTATGAGTAAACATAGTGATCGGGCTAAGAAAGGAACTAGAACACAAATTAACGCACAGATTAGTTTTATTCAAACAAATCTTACGATAAAGAAAAAAGAATTGTCAAAGGCAATGCAGTACAAAAAATACAAACTCCCAGGATTCCATACCCAAATTGCAAGAATGAAGCAAGGTATTACAAAAGCTGAAAAAGGCCTCATAGTATTTCAAAAAAGAAAAGAAAAACTTGCAGATGAGGGACTTATTTAACATCTCAAAATGTACAGCAGAATAAAAAAAGATCAAATTATCAACAAAGGGATTTTGATCGTATCAATTGTTTTGATTTCGTTTGGCACCATCAACATAGTCAACAATGTTTTTGCTCAATCTTCAGACGAAGTTTCTGTGAAGTGTTTTGATTCTGAAGGAATTCAGACATATTGTGCAAAACCCATGGATCTATTTTTACAAAACATTTTGGAACAACTTTTGTCCACAGTCGGACCTATTGTAGCAGGAGCAGTGGCAATGGGAATCAGTTTTGCAAGAAAAAAAGGACTGCAAATCAGTGCAGATGCTGAGGAATATTTTGTAAGTTCTGCAAGATCTTTTGTAGACAATCAGAGCAGATACATCTTCA
>Ga0224508_10001513_pt1 | contig 20755 bp, 15 predicted proteins | sample SF_Jan12_sed_USG_4_FD_170157 | JGI IMG/M metagenome (GOLD analysis project Ga0224508, IMG submission 170157) | Sediment microbial communities from San Francisco Bay, California, United States - SF_Jan12_sed_USGS_21 | ecosystem: Environmental > Aquatic > Marine > Sediment | place: USA... | reverse complement strand
CATCAGATCGACACCCGAGTGACTAAAAAAAGCGTCGTCCTCCGCCGTCAAAATCGCGTTGATTAATTGCTCCGGCACCTCTTCGCGCCGCACCGGGATGCGCCGTTCTTCCCCGAATTCCGCGATCAAAAGTGAGTCTGCGGTGTATATACGCATTGGCACCTTAAGCTTTATATCGTCAAGGGACTCGATGGAGGGGAGCTGCGGCATTATGGTGACTACCACCACAGCTAACCCGACAGCAAATGCCAGTGCTAACGAAGCGGCAAGTGCCATAGCGCGAAGCAAGATTGAAGTGATCACGTGCATTTTCTAACGACACTTGCCAGCCGAACTTACTGAGCTCTAAGCGGCGATACGTAGGATACCGGAAAATTGCCGCTGAAATCTGTCATTTTCGGCAGCTATAGTCTATAGTTGCCAATACTAACCCAAGTTCAAATGTATTGCCCCTAACTATCGGAAAATAAGAGGTATTCTTGGGCCTATTCAAAAAAAAGAACGCGCCGCTTATGGGCATTGACATCAGTGCCTCTGCGGTCAAACTGCTCGAACTCAGCAAGAGCGGGCAGAGCTATCGCGTAGAGCGCTATACCGTTGAGCCTTTGCCTCAAAATGCGGTGGTGGAAAACGCGATCACCGACGTTGAGCAAGTGGGCCGTGCGGTCGACCGGGCAGTTAAACGCTCCGGCACGAAGACGCGGCACGCCGCTGTTGCGGTCGCATCCTCCCATGTAATCACTAAGACCATCACCATGCCGTCTGGTCTTCGCGAAAACGACCTGGAATCGCAGATCGAAATGGAGGCCGATCACTATATCCCGTATCCTCTGGAAGAGGTCAATCTCGATTTCGAACTCATTGGACCTTCTGAGACCAATCCCAATGAGGATGAAGTGGTCATCGCGGCCTGCCGCAAGGAAGTGGTGGATGACTATATCGCGGGTCTTGAACAAACCGGGCTGACACCGGCGGTGGTGGACGTTGATGCCTTCGCAATGGAAAGTGCCTACGCACTAATTGCCGAGCAACTCCCGGGCGGCGGCATGGACAAGACTGTCGCTATCCTGGATTTTGGCGCCAGCACCACACACATGAATGTCATGCACCATAACCGCTCGGTATATACTCGTGACCACGCATTTGGTGGCAGGCAGTTGACTGAGGAAATCCAGCGTCGCTACGGACTATCTTACGAGGAAGCCGGTCTCGCCAAAAAAGTCGGTGGTCTACCCGACAACTACCAAACCGATATTCTGCAACCGTTCATGGAGGCAATGTGTCAGGAAACCATGAGGGCACTGCAGTTCTTTTACTCTTCGTCAGCGTTTAACAGTGTCGATCAGATACTTTTAGCCGGCGGATGTGCCCAGATACCCGGCATCGACGAACTTATCGCTAATCGTGTGGGCGTGCCTGCAGCCGTTGCCAATCCATTCTCTAGTATGTCTCTAGCATCACGCATCAAGCCGCAGGCACTCGGCAACGATGCGCCCTCGCTTATGGTTGCATGTGGCTTAGCAATGCGGAGCTTCGACCAATGACCAGAGTTAACCTGTTACCATGGCGCGAAATACGCCGTCGTGAGTTGGACCGCAGAGTGTTGTTCATCGGGATTGGCGCTTGGTTGCTAATGGGGCTTGCAGTGCTCCAAGGCCACCTGTACATGACCAGCAAGATTGAGCACCAAAATAATCGGAACGGCTACTTGAAACAGGAAATAGCCAAGGTCGAGGAGAGCATTAAGGAGATCAACGCTATCCGCAAGCGCAAGGCAGACTTAATCGCTCGCATGGATGTGATCCAACAGTTACAGCGTGACCGTACCCAGATTGTGCACGTATTTGACGATCTGGTACGAAAACTACCTAAAGGGGTATACCTTACAGGCTTAAGAAAACAAGGTAAGGGTATGACACTGACCGGTTTCGCTCAGTCCAATGCCCGGATCTCTTCGTTAATGCGCAACCTAGATTCTTCAGAATGGTTTGCCAACCCAAACTTAGATGTTATAAACGTTTCGCGCAAAGATGGCAGTCCCGTTAGCAAGTTTACGCTTAGGGTTACCCAAGAAATCAAACGAAGCCCTGAGGAAGAAGACGATCAACAGAAAGTAGCCGGAGCGGCATAATGGCCTTTGAGGACTTACGTGGACTTGAGCTAAGCGAAATATCATCTTGGCCACTGTGGCTCAAGATGGTGGGCGTCACGGTGATCTGCGTCGGCATTCTTTTCGCCGGCTATTGGTTTCTCATAAAGGGCGAGATTGAAAGCCTGCAGGCCGCAGAGAAACAGGAGCTGCAACTGCGGCAAACCTTCCTGAAAAAGAAGGCGCTCGCGGTGAATCTTCCGGCGTATCGAGAACAAATGCAGGAAATGGAAGAGAGCTTTGGGGTCATGCTACGCCAGCTTCCCAACCGCACCGAAGTGCCGGAGCTCCTTATAGACATCACCCAGGCGGGTCTGGGACGCGGGCTTCAATTCGTGCTGTTCAAGCCCCAGAAGAAGCGCAATGCGGACTTCTATGCAATTCTGCCCATTAGTATACAGGTGGTCGGCAGCTACCACGAGCTCGGTGAATTCGTAAGCGACCTCGCGGCGCTGCCAAGAATAGTAACCTTAGGTAACATCACACTCGCCCCAGTGAAGAAAAGCGACAAGCTAAGCATGACTGCGACCACCAGCACTTATCACTACCTCGACGATCCCGAAGACACGTCAGCAAAGCAGAAACCAAAAAAGAAAGCTCGCTCCACAAAGTCATGAACGCTATTTTTAGAATCGGGTTGATGCTTGGTACCACTGTCATCTTGTTGGCAGGATGCGTCCGGGAAGACATGAGGGACCTCCAGACCTTTACCGAACAAGCATACAAGGACCGCAAGCCTAGCGTGGAGCCATTGCCACGTATTAGACCTCATGAGACTTTCGTGTATACAGCCTCCGAGCTCGCCGATCCTTTTTCTGCGGAAAATCTGAGGGAACGCAAACCAACCGCCGGTAAGTCTGGTCTGGCACCGGACACCAATCGACGCAAGCAACCTCTAGAACGGTATCCGCTGGACGGATTGGCGATGGTGGGAACGCTGACACGGGAGGAGTCTTGGTGGGTCATCTTGCGTGCGCCGGATGGAACCATTCATCGGGCCGCCGAGGGAAATTATATCGGACAGAGTTTCGGTGTCATCACAAAAATATCGGAGGACAAGATCGATGTGAAAGAACTCGTTCAGGATTCCGGCGGAAGCTGGATAGAGCGACAAGCAAGCATCGCAGTTATTGAATGACAAAACAAAAACCGGGGCTAATAACCATGAGCAACAGAACCACCCCCTTCACCCGCTGGACCGCCACGCTGCTTTGGCTGCTGGCAACCACCATACTCCCACTAGCGTCCCATGCAGCGAATCTGGAATCGCTCAGCTGGACGAGCACAACGGATCACCCGATCCTTGAGATACACCTAGATGGTGAGGTCGAATACAAGACAAGCGTTCTAGACGACGGCATGCGCATGCGTGTCAGTCTGATGGACACCTCTCTCGGTGACCACGTAATGGACGTCTCCGGCAAAGGCATTATCAAGGGCGCGTTTCCGTACGTGTCCGAGGACGGAGAATATGTTCACATAGACGTTCTCATGCATCAGCCAGGTGAACTTGGTATCGCGAAGACCAACTATGGTTATCGCATCGTTACCCGTGATGCGGCCTTTGCCGCAGGTCAGTATGTAGCGGCGCCTGCTGAGCCGGTGCAGGTCGCCCAGGCGAGTTCTGAAACCTCAGCGGGTGATGAATCGAGCGAACTTGCGGTATCCGAACAGATTATTGTTGCCCAGGCTAGCACCGATGACACCACTGCGCCCTCCGATGCCGAAGAGTCGTCCGCCACCGCCGAATCGGCCCCGTCGGAGGATAACGTCTCAGCGGTCAACGTCATTGAGGATGTGCGCTTCAGCGCATTACCAGGGGGCCGCGTCCAGATAGACATATTGATGACCGGCAGGCCCGAAGAACCAGGTAGCTTTAGCACCAATAATCCGCCGCGGGTGGCGTTGGATTTCTTCAACACTCGTAGCGGCCTGGATCAAAACTTAGTTTCCATAGGCACCGGAGCGGTAGAGAGCTTGGCCGCCATTGAGACGGCGGACCGCACACGAATCGTTCTCACCTTGGTGAGACCGGTTGCTTACGAAACCCAAATTCGACCCGATGGCATTACGCTGTTGGTAGCGAGCGCTAGCGGTGAGGGCGGCATCGTCGCCAAACCCAAGACTATGCAGTTTCCGTCTGCGGAGGGTCCGAGCAAGCACAGCATAAAGAATGTCGACTTTCGCCGTAGCCCCGAAGGTGGAGGGAGGGTGCTTGTTGACCTTTCTGACCCCGCCGTCGGCATAGATATTCGTGAAGAGGCCGGCGAGATCATCGTGGATTTTGTGGACACGGAGTTACCACAAGAGCTCGAGCGTCGGCTCGACGTAGTAGATTTTGCAACACCGGTGCAGACTATCGATACATTTTCCCAGGACAAACACACCCGAATGGTCATTCGCGCTGCTGGTCGGTTTCAACAGCTGGCCTACCAGGCGGGCACCGTGTTCACGGTAAACATCAATCCCGTCATCGAAGCGGAAGAGGAACAGAAAGTCGACGAGTTTGGCTATTCGGGCGAGAAGCTGTCTTTGAACTTCCAGAAGATTAGCGTTCGTGCGGCACTGCAGGTCATCGCCGACTTTACTGGTCTCAATTTTGTAACTAGCGACGCCATTTCGGGGAACCTAACGCTGCGGCTGCAGGATGTGCCATGGGATCAGGCGCTGGACATCATTTTGCAAACCAAGGGATTGGACAAGCGAAAGAAAGGTAATGTGGTGTGGGTTGCACCGGCGGCCGAGATACAGGCGCGAGAGCGTCAAGAGCTTGAGTCTCAGCAGCAGATCGGCGAACTTGAGCCACTGGTATCAGAGCTGATACAGATCAACTATGCCAAGGCCGGCGCGATCGCAAATTTGTTGAGATCAATCAGGTCGGTGGACACCGGCGTAACACCCTCTTTGTTTGGAGGCGTGAGCATCGGTTCGCTCGAGACTGAGAGCAATACGCTCCTCTCTCCACGGGGAAACGTGACCGTGGATAAGCGCACAAACACGGTGCTGATTCAGGACACCGCGAGAAAAATCAGGGAAGTCAGAAAACTTATCGCCAGACTCGATAAGCCCCAGCGTCAAGTGTTGGTGGAAACCCGCATCGTGGAGGCGAACGACGAGTTCAGTCGCTCCATTGGGGCCCGCTTAGGGTTCAGTAGTGTAACCGCGGATGCGCGATTTCCTGGAATCAGGGATTCTAATATCGGAGACGTCTTTCAGTCCGGGAACATTGAGAACACCAACCTCATCCGAAATGATGGATTAACAGAGTCCGGCGGCGACGCCCTTGCCGTGAACTTGCCTTCAGCGGGTGCAGGTGGTGATGAGGCTGCTTCGTACGCGCTAACCATTGCTAAGGCTGGGGCTGGGTTTGCCCATATTATTGACCTGGAGATATCGGCACTGGAGGCTGAAGGTCAAGGCAAGATAATCGCCAATCCTCGGCTCATCACCGCGAACCAGCAAGAGGCGCGGATCGAACAAGGCCAGGAACGAATATTTACAACCAGCGTTTTGGGCGTGGGCAGCGTCGTGACAAAAAAGGCGGTCCTCAGTCTCACCGTTACACCACAGATTACTCCGGACGATGCCGTGATTCTAGATGTGTTTGTCACTCAAGATAGTTTTGTGTCGCCGACGGACCCGACTATCAATACCAAACAAATAACGACCCAGGTATTGCTGGACAATGGTGGGACCGTGGTAATCGGTGGTATTTATCAGCAGGACATACAGAACAATGTTTCAAAGGTCCCGATCCTTGGAGATATTCCGTTATTGGGCGCTCTGTTCCGAACCAAGGGCGAGCTCAACAACCGCACGGAGCTGCTGATCTTTCTCACGCCCCGAATCATCAGCCCCGCACTAGATATTCGCTAAAGAATTAGTGAGGCGAAGGTACGCAGTACGGACGCCGGACTATGCCATTGCGTCGCAGACCGCAGCGCAATGCGTTGATAGCGAATCCGTTGGGGCAACGAGCCGGGGCCACTATATGCCCCTTTGCAGTGTCCGCGGCGAGAGCGTGTAGCGCAGAATAACGCCTTCCTCTAAAGTTTCTAGTTTCGTCACAATCATAGTGACGACGCGTGTATGTCCAATAACATAATTCTCATCGGCCCAATGGGAGTGGGGAAGAGTTCCATCGGACGGCCCCTGGCGAAGATGTTAGGCAAAGAGTTTATCGACTCTGACCAAGCCATCGAAAAACGCACCGGCGTCAGCATTAGTCTAATCTTCGATATCGAAGGAGAGGCAGGCTTTCGTAAACGTGAGGCGGGGATTCTGCAAGAACTCGCCCGCAAAGAAAACATTGTTCTTGCGACTGGGGGCGGCTCTATTCTTTGTGAGAAGAATCGACACGTATTCAGAAAAAGTGGGGTCGTCGTGTATTTGTGCGCGATGGTAGAAACGCTATTGGAGCGAACTCGGGGTAGCAAACACCGACCGCTATTGCAAACCGAATGCCCCCGTACCACCCTAGAGAAATTGATGGCGCAACGAGATCCAATATACCGACAGGAAGCCGATCTCATCGTCACCACTGATCGGCGTTCACCAATGGCTGTTGCACAGAAAATCGCCAAATTGATACAAGACCGATGAAGACGGTCAATGTGAATCTGGCGCTGCATAGCTACCCGATACATATCGGGCCGGGTGTGCTTGGCCGGGCGGACCTCATGAGGCCGCATCTTCGCGGTCAACATATCATGGTCGTAACTAACGAAATCGTTGCCCCGCTGTATCTTGAACGGGTTGTTTCGACACTTTCCGGTTTCGACGTACACACCAAGATCCTTGCAGACGGAGAGTCTCAAAAGAACTTGGATGTCTTAAATTCGATCTTCGATGGCCTTCTCGCAGTGCCTTGCGATCGTCAAACCACGCTGATGGCATTGGGAGGGGGGGTTGTTGGTGACATCACGGGTTTCGCCGCGGCCTGCTATCTGCGTGGTGTCTCCTACGCCCAACTGCCGACTACACTACTTGCTCAAGTGGATTCCTCCGTTGGCGGCAAAACGGCTGTGAACCATCGTCTTGGCAAAAATCTAATTGGCGCCTTTCATCAACCAAGCTTCGTTATCGCAGATACAGATGTTTTGAATACATTGAGCGAGCGTGAGTTTGCTGCGGGACTAGCGGAAGTAATCAAGTACGGTCTGATTCAAGATCGAGATTTCTTCCAATGGTTGCAGTGTAACATTGATAGACTATTGCACAGAGACGAGCCAACTCTGGTTCACGCAATCGAGCGCTGCTGCATCAACAAAGCATCAGTGGTCGCGCAGGATGAGCGCGAAGTGACAGGTACGCGCGCTGTTCTTAATTTTGGACACACATTTGGTCACGCCATCGAAACCAGGCTGGGTTACGGTAAATGGTTACACGGCGAGGCGGTTTCGGCTGGCATGATGATGGCAGCGCATCTGTCTAACCGACTGCAATGGCTAGAGCAGGAGGAACTAAGGGCTATCGAAGATCTGCTTTCTCGGGCAGGCCTACCTACAAAACCACCGAGCGAAATTTCTGTTCAAGACTTTCTGCAGTTTATGTCTGTAGACAAGAAAATTCAGTCTGGCAAGCTTCGGCTAGTGTTGCTGCGAGGCTTAGGTAATGCAGTGGTCACTGAAGACTACCCGCCTGCGCTACTTCACGCCACGCTGGCCGCTGACAGTCGTCCCAAGTGAAACCCGGTCTTTGCGAACCTCTCGAAGCCAACATTGAACACAACCGCTCGCTTGATAAGCGTGGACAATGACTGGCTAGATTAAACATCAGTTCCCAATAAACCACGATGTCGCAAGGAATGATCTTTACCGCCGCGAAGTGGATTCTGGTGGCTGCCTTGATGAGCTATGTGTTCTACTCAATCCAGTGGCGTGACACAATGTTGCAACGTTACCAAGATACAGAGACCGTGACTTTCGGCTCCATCGAAGGTCGGTGGGACGCCTCTGAAGTCACCTTTCTTCCTGAGCCGTCTGAGGACGCACCGAATGCTATCCGCGTTTCCCCCGGACTGCAAAGTAACAACGAGATAATCGAGATCACCCCAGGCTTCTTCACGTACCTGCGAAACATTAGATTGCACTGGTTCATCCTTGGTGCAGGATGTTATTTCCTAACCGTTATGTTCAGTGGCCTCCGTTGGTGGTGGCTGATGCACGTAAACAGCCTCCGGGTAAGTCCCTTAGAAGCCTTGAAATTTACCTGGATAGGGGTCTTTTTCAACAATGTGGTGCCGGGCAACACTGGGGGAGATGTGGTGAAGTCAGTGTACATCATGAAGCGTTGCCCCGACAGACGTGTAGCCGCGGTCTTCTCCGTGATCGTTGATCGTGCTTTAGGAATGACTGCACTGGCGCTTCTCAGTGCCCTAATTGTTCTGCCATTTCTTCAAAGATTTCAGGCGGTTGCAGTGGGGGTATGGGGCTTCCTAGTGGTGATAGTCCTAGGCACTTTAGCGGTTACAAGTCAACGTGTTCGTCGCGTTCTTCGACTGGACAATCTTCTAAGGACAATGCCAAGCAGGATAACCGAAGCGCTCAATCGAGTAGGAGACGCTATCCGCCTCTACCGCACTCGGGTCAGCGGAATGGTCCTGTGGACAATCGGCAGCATGTTTAATCACGCCCTAGGTGTCACCAGTGTGCTGCTAGTCGGCTACTCGTTGAACGTTGGTGTGCCATGGCTGGAATATTACGTTCTAGTTCCGGTGATTAACATCGTGTCTGCACTGCCGCTGGCCCCTAACGGCTGGGGAGTCGGTGAAGCCCTTTACGGGCAGTTGTTCAGCCAGTATGGCGCGACCTACATCACAGACGCCATTGATCCCGAACAAGTCATGCGTACCCGCGGCGTGGCGTTGTCTATCCTGTTTCGCGTACACATCACAATGTGGTCATTGTTAGGGGGGATTCTGATTCTGCTTCAAAGGGACAGAATTACACAGAAAGACATAGAAACAGAGGTGGGCTTGGAAAGAGAGGAGGAGGGTGCAACCCACACCGATAGTACGCATATTCGTTCGTGACCCACTCCATGTCTGGTGCGAAAACCACATTTGAGCACTGGCGCCCAAACCATTATTCGCTTGGAACGTATAGGCTAGGTGTATCGTCGTCGTTAGTGTCGAACGTCAATCGAATAATGTCATCGATATCGGAGGCGAATCTCCAGATATATATTTCGCGACGCCCCAGCATGGAAGCACCCAGCAAAACCTTTCCCCCGAATAACAACCATTGACCGTTAGTCGACACCTGAGCGTCGTGCATGTAGTACCTTAATCCCTTGTCCATCCGCACCAACACCTCGGAAGTTCCCAGATCTCCGCTCTCTTTATCGAAGCTGGCCCTCAATATAGGCCTATTTGAGGTCCTGGCGGTGGTCAACAGAAACTTGCCGTCTGGTGACCATGCAGGTTTGCAATCACCTCGCAGCATCTGTTGATTGGCCAAATACTGTTTCTTGACCAAATCCACAATAAAGCTAGCGTGACTGGGTTCCCGACGAAAGCTAAGCAAGTACCGCCCGCTCGGATGTAACACCGCGCTCTGTGCGAGAGTCTGTCCGTCGTAGGGAGGCCGCCTAGAATCATAGAGCACAGAGACCTCGCCGTCAGCGAGTCGATAGTGCAATACTCGGTAGCCATCGCTCGCAATAGCAGTAATCCCTGCTCCGTCCCCTGTCCAGTCCGCGGTACGAGCGCCACGGAGAACCTCCTGCTGATTCGAGAAATCTGCATCCATCATAAATACCCGATCAGGTCCCCGTTGAAACAGAATCTTCGCGCCGTCTCGTGACCACCGAGGTCTGTACTCCTGTCGATCCGACTTGGTTACAAGCTCGGGATTCCATTCGTCCAACATCGTATGATAAATCTTGTGGTCGTTGACCCACAGAAGCCGTGCACCTGAGAGCACCTTACCCAATTTTTCTCTAGCGATCAGTTGTTCTTCGCTTGGCTCTAATGGCTCACCATTTGCAGGTAGCGACAACATTACTCCCAATGCCAACAGTACCTGCAAAACACATATCCACCATCGTACCGATTTCTTCACTCCAGGTTCTCCCACGGTGTAGCACGACACACACTTAAAGATGTTACAGAAACCATCTCCGCTGGTGTGCACGTTAACAATGTATGTCAACGAAATTCGATAGACAAAGGTGACGAACCTCGCCGACAATAAAGTATACGAGAGTGCGACATATTCAGGTAAGGAATAGTACTAAAGATGCTCTCACAAAAAGAGGTTAAGCTACGCCCATCTTAGAGTTTGAATAAACATTTGCCCATATGTATACTCGTTAGGGTCCTGTGTCTTATACAAATGGCTGCAGCATTGCTGCAGGCAGTTTGTCTCGCCCAACCCTTACAAAATGCTTTGATTCCTTGATATGCATGGTCTTCGTGGTCTGTATCGCCCAGAATTCGAAAAAGAGAACTGCGGCTTTGGTCTTATAGCGCAGATGGATGGCAAACCTAGCCACTGGTTGGTCCGCACAGCAATAGACGCACTCACACGCCTGACCCACCGCGGTGCTATCGCCGCTGACGGTAAAACGGGCGATGGCTGCGGCATACTCTTGAAAAAGCCGGAGACCTTTCTACGTGGGCTGGCTGAGGAAAACGGGTATCAACTCGCCAAGACTTACGCGGTAGGAATGGTTTTTCTCGCCCGTGATTCCGGATTGGCTCAAGGGGCACGAACGCGATTGCAAAAGGAATTGCATCGGCAACGCCTTGCAGTAGTGGGCTGGCGAGAAGTGCCTACTGATGGGGCCGCCTTAGGTGCCGAGGCGCAAAGGACAGTACCTCGGATTGAACAAGTATTCATCAACGCTCCAGATGACGTGTCGAGTGACGAATTCGATCGACGCCTACTCTTAGCTAGGAGACGCACAGAAAAATACGTGGAACGTGATGATGATTCATTCTATGTCTCGAGTTTGTCCGGCAAGGTGATTTCTTACAAGGGATTGGTAATGCCCGCCAATCTACCGGGGTTCTTTTCCGATCTGAATCATGAATCTCTGCAGTCTTCATTATGTGTTTTTCACCAGAGATTCTCGACCAACACTTGGCCGCAATGGCGACTCGCTCAACCGTTTCGGTTCTTAGCTCACAACGGTGAGATCAACACTATCCAAGGTAATCGCAGTTGGGCCCGAGCTCGGAGCTACAAATTTTCCACTCCGTTGATCCCCAATCTGGACGACATTAGACCATTGGTATCAACCCAAGGATCGGATTCCTCTAGTCTTGACAACATGTTCGAGGTGCTTGTCGCGGGGGGTATGGACATATTTCGTGCCATTCAGCTACTAATACCGCCCGCCTGGCAGAACGTTGAAACAATGGCACAAGACCTGCGCGCTTTCCATCGCTACAACTCCATGCATATGGAACCGTGGGACGGTCCCGCGGGAATCGTGCTCACTGACGGACGCTATGCCGCTTGCGTAATGGACCGCAACGGGCTTCGGCCTGCGCGCTATGTGATCACACGAGACCGACACATCACCCTCGCATCCGAGATTGGAGTGTATGACTACACTCCAAGCGAGGTCGTGACCAAAGGAAGACTCAAACCTGGGCAAATGATTGCCGCGGATACCAAGACAGGTCGACTGCTAACACCGGAGGACATCGAAACCGATTTACAGAGTCGCAAACCTTATAAGAAGTGGTTGAAGACCCACCAAGTTCGGCTACACGCACAACTGACCGAGCACGATGCTCACATAGTTCCCATGAATCCATCGTCGCTACGGGTCTACCAGAAGCTGTTCCACCTCACGTTTGAAGAACGAGATCAGGTGATTCGGGTGCTGGCCGAAGCGGGTCAGGAAGCTGTCGGATCAATGGGAGACGATACACCTCTGGCCGTATTATCCCACGAGGTGCGATCATTGTTCGACTACTTCCGCCAGCAGTTCGCGCAGGTTACCAATCCTCCCATCGACCCCTTGCGTGAACAGATTGTCATGGCTCTGGAGACATGCTTTGGAAGGGAAAGGAATTTATTCGAGGAAACTCCCGAGCATGCTATGCGTGTTGTGGTGGATTCACCGATACTTTCGAGCAGCAAATTTGATCAACTCATGGCGTTGGACAATCCTCATTATGCCTCCACACGAATCGATCTGAACCATCCGACTTCAACGAGTCTGCGCGAAGCCATCGAAATGATATGTGAACGTGCGGTGCATGCTGCAACAAGCGGGAATACGCTTGTTGTGCTATCGGATCGTGACATCACGATGGACAAACTGCCTGTCCACGCCCTGCTCGCTACGGGTGCGGTGCATCACCGCTTGATCGAAGAAGGGCTTCGGTGTGATGCCAACATTATCGTCGATACCAGCACTTCCCGAGATCCCCATCACTTCGCTGTACTCATCGGCTACGGAGCCACCGCTATTCACCCTTATCTGGCCTATGAATGTCTAACCAATATGGTTCATAGCGGACAGGTCGAACAAAAGGACCTCTCAGTGGCGCTGCGCTCCTATCGTCGCGGAGTCAACAAAGGCTTGTACAAAATCATCTCAAAAATGGGTATTTCCACCATTGCAAGTTATCGCGGAGCCCAGCTCTTTGAAGCTGTGGGACTTGACGATGAGGTCATAGATCGGTGCTTTCCCGGCACCACCTCACGCATTCAAGGATGCGGTTTCGATGATTTGGAGAGCGACCAGCGAATTCTGGCTAAAGACGCCTGGAACCCAAGGAAACCCATTCGTCAGGGTGGTCTGTTGAAGTACGTCCACGGTCAGGAATACCACGCCTATCATCCAGATGTGATCACCACTCTTCACGCTGCGGTCGAAAGCGGCGACTATGGGAAGTATCTGGAGTTCTCCGATATCGTAAATAACCGCCCTGCTATGGTGCTGCGCGACCTGCTGCGGTTGCGCACTGACATCACTACGCAATCGCTTGACCAGGTCGAACCGGTGGAAGACATACTGAAGCGTTTCGATACAGCCGGAATGTCTCTTGGCGCATTATCCCCTGAGGCCCACGAAGCCTTAGCAATCGCTATGAACACCTTAGGGGGACGCTCCAACTCCGGGGAGGGCGGGGAGGACCCGCAACGTTACGGCACTGAACGTGAATCCAAAATAAAGCAAGTCGCCTCCGCCCGCTTTGGAGTGACCCCATCTTATCTTGTAAATGCAGACGTCCTACAAATTAAGATCGCACAGGGCGCAAAGCCTGGCGAGGGAGGCCAACTGCCAGGTCACAAGGTAAACGAACTGATCGCCACCTTGCGCTACTCAAAGCCGGGGGTCGCGTTAATCTCTCCACCACCACACCACGACATCTATTCAATTGAAGATCTGGCACAACTCATCTTTGATCTCAAGCAAGTTAACCCCGACGCACTGGTGTCGGTGAAACTGGTGGCAGGACCGGGCGTAGGCACAATCGCCGCTGGGGTCGCCAAAGCCTATGCTGATCTGATAACCATCGCCGGGTACGACGGCGGCACGGGCGCCAGTCCGCTCACCTCAGTCAAATACGCAGGCGGCCCATGGGAACTGGGCCTCACAGAAACCCACCAGACCCTGAGGGCGAATGACTTGCGCGCCAGGGTCACGCTGCAAGTCGATGGCGGGCTTAAGACTGGGGTTGATGTGGTCAAGGCTGCCATCCTGGGTGCTGAAAGCTTCGGATTCGGAACCATGCCCCTGGTCGCCATGGGTTGTAAGTACTTACGCATTTGCCACCTCAACAACTGCGCGACCGGTGTTGCCACACAACACCACATCTTACGCACGAAACATTTTATAGGCACTCCCGCCCGCGTAATGCACTACTTTCGATTTGTCGCCCATGAGATTCGTGAGCTACTTGCTCACCTTGGCGTGTCCCGCCTGTCCGATCTCATTGGCCGGACAGATTTGTTGGAGCTGCTACCAGGCCAGACAGAGAAACAAAAACGACTGGATTTGGCTCCGCTCCTTAGTGATGCCGGTGTGCCGTCGCACACCCCGCAGCACTGTAGCGTCGAGCGCAACAATCCTTTTGACAAGGGAGAACTCGCCGAGCAGATGTTACAGGACATCCGACCTGCTATAGAGGCCGGCACCGGGGGTGAACACCACTACACGATTCGAAACTTTAATCGCTCAATCGGTGCCCGTATCTCGGGCGAAATCGCTCGGCGTCACGGTAACACCGAGCTTGAAAGCACACCGATCGTAGTGCGCCTAAAGGGCACCGCGGGTCAAAGTTTCGGCGTATGGAATGCTGGTGGATTGCACTTGTATCTTGAGGGTGATGCCAACGACTATGTCGGTAAAGGAATGGCGGGGGGCAAAATCGTCATTTATCCACCGCAGGAGCTGAAAGCACCTAGCAACGAATGTACCATCGTCGGCAACACCTGCCTGTACGGCGCTACAGGGGGGACACTGTACGCTGCGGGTACGGCGGGGGAGCGCTTTGCGGTGCGCAACTCCGGCGCGCTGGCGGTAGTGGAAGGTGCAGGTGATCACGGCTGTGAATACATGACAGGGGGCGCGGTTGCAGTACTCGGTCAAGCCGGGCTTAACTTTGGAGCGGGTATGACGGGGGGGCTTGCCTTTGTGCTCGATTTAGAAAGAAATTTTGTAGATTGCTATAACCACGAACTAATCGATATTCACAGACTCACACCGGAGAGCATGGAAGCACACCTGAACTTTCTGCGCGAGATGCTCGCTGAGTTCATTGAAGAAACAAACAGCGTATGGGGCAAAGCGATACAGCGCGACCTTATGGACCTCGTAGGAAGTTTCTGGTTGGTCAAACCAAAGGCGGCGGATCTGGAAACACTACTCGATACACTGATGGAAGCAGCGTGAGAAGTGCCACCAACAATACTCTCGGCGATCTGTTACTTGTTAATGAGCAACCCCAGCCAGTGGTGCCACTAGGGTTCGAAAACGACTCTTTTGAGTAAGACCTTTCAGTTTGTAGATTTACCGCGTCGGGACCCTGCAAAGGCACCTGTCGGTATTCGCACCCATGATTTCAAAGAGATCTATGCGCACTATGAGTCCGAGCATGCCGTTGCCCAAGCGGGACGTTGCATTTCCTGCGGAAATCCTTATTGCGAGTGGAAATGTCCGGTACACAATTACATTCCAGACTGGCTAAAGCTAATCAACGAAGGCCACTTGTTTGAAGCGGCGGACCTATCACATCAGACTAACTCATTACCAGAGATCTGTGGCCGCATCTGTCCTCAAGATAGACTGTGCGAGGGCGCATGTACCTTGAATGATGGTTTTGGTGCGGTCACCATAGGATCGATCGAGACATACATTACTGACGAAGCTCTTAAGCAAGGTTGGCGCCCGGACTTGTCCCATGTTGTACCGACTGGCAAGCGGGTAGCAATCGTGGGCGCAGGCCCCGCGGGCCTTGCCTGTGCAGACATCCTTAGCCGAAACGGAGTTGTTGCAACGGTGTATGATCGGTACCCAGAGATAGGCGGCCTGCTGACCTTCGGGATCCCTCCGTTCAAACTCGACAAAGAGGTGGTTCTACAACGTCGTAAGTTGTTAGAAGAGGCAGGAGTGGAGTTCATCCTTGCTACCGAAATCGGCATAGATATCGAGTTTCGAAACCTCCTCGCGCAATACGACGCGGTATTCCTGGGTATGGGTGCTTATACTTACATGCGAGGCGGATTTGTGGGTGAGGAACTGCCAGGGGTATACGAAGCGCTGCCTTATCTCATTGCCAATGTGAACAGGCTGATGGGATTTGAGAGGCGCCCCACTGACTTCATCGATATGCGTGGACAACGCGTCGTCGTACTGGGGGGTGGGGACACCGCCATGGATTGTGTGCGCACCGCTGTTCGTCAAGGCGCAACAAGTGTCGGCTGTGTATACCGGCGAGACGAAGAGAATATGCCCGGTTCTCGAAGGGAAGTAGTCAATGCCAAAGAAGAGCGGGTTCAGTTCATGTGGAACAGACAACCCATTGAGATCACCGGCGACAATCGAGTAACTGGAGTGCGCACCGTCTCCACTCAGCTTGGAGATCCCGACGAGCGGGGACGTCGCAGGCCGGAACCCGTACCCGGCAGCGAAGAAATCATCCCGGCGGACCGCGTGATTATCGCATTTGGCTTTCGACCGAGTCCTCCGCCGTGGATCAGCGAATTTGATATCAAGTTGGATTCAGGGAACAAAGTGGAGGTCATGCCCGGCCCGAATTATAAGTTTCAAACCTCCAACCCTCAAGTATTTGCAGGTGGGGATATGGTGCGCGGCTCCGATCTTGTAGTCACTGCGGTATTTGAGGGGCGAGAAGCCGCAGACGGAATTCTCAGCTTTCTGGATGTGTGATATGCAGCAATCGCCACGCCCTCGATACTCGATCCCAACGGCGGAACGGTTGATCGTGGCCCTCGATTTGCCTAGTGTCGCTAAAGCGCTGAAGTTGGTGAATACACTTGGCGATTCGGCAAACTTCTATAAGATCGGGCTGGAGCTCTTTATGACCGGTGGCTACTTCCGGCTTATTGATGTACTCAAAGAAAAAAGAAAAAAAATTTTCGTAGATCTAAAGTTCTTTGACATACCAGAAACGGTTCGCAATGCAATCAAGCAACTCAACGGCCGCGGCATCACCTTTGTCACAGTGCATGGCAATGATGGAATAATGCGCGCCGCCGGCAAGGCTAAGGGAGATCTCCTCGTCCTGGCCGTGACCAGCCTTACTAGTCTCGATCAGGGAGATTTGAATGATCTGGGCTTTGACTGCGATGTCGAGAGTCTAGTGTTGTCGCGAGCACGACGTGCCATTGAACTCGGTTGTGACGGTGTAGTCGCCTCCGGCTTAGAGGCTCGCAGACTGCGTGACTTACTAGAAGATCAACTATTGATCGTTACGCCAGGAATCCGACCGGTGCTGAACGATGATGATCAAAAGCGAGTCGTCACACTGGAACAGGCGTTTCAAAACGGTGCGGACTACATTGTGGTGGGTCGACCTATCCGTGACACTACCAACCCTAGGGCAGCAGCGGAAAGTATGCAACAGCGGATCGCGACAATATTTCGGTGAACGATAGCTGCTATGGACTGTGACTGGGACATGTGATGAACGATCTGCTGATTCGGGCATTATTGAAGCAACCTGTGAACCGCACCCCTATCTGGATCATGCGTCAGGCCGGCAGATACTTGCCTGAATACCGTGAAACTAGAAAGAAAGCCGGCGACTTTCTTACTTTGTGCAAGACACCAGAACTCGCGTGCGAAGTGACGTTGCAGCCTGTCGATCGTTTTCCCCTAGATGCAGCGATACTGTTCTCCGATATTCTCACAATCCCTGATGCGATGGGGTTGGGCCTTTCTGTGGAAGAGGGGTTGGGGCCACGACTCAGTAAACCCATTCGCTGTAGACAAGATATAGATGGTCTTGGTGTACCTGACCCCGAAACAGAACTGCACTACGTAATGGATACGATACGTATGGTGCGCCGCGAACTTGAAGAACGCATACCACTGATCGGTTTTGCCGGAAGTCCCTGGACTCTAGCGACATACATGATTGAAGGGGGTAGCAGTAAGGATTTCGTTTTGATCAAGACGATGATGTACGCCCGACCCGACGAACTGCACCGCCTCCTTAGTGTCCTTGCCGACAGCGTCACGAACTATCTTAACGCACAGATTGCAGCGGGGGTCCAGGCGGTAATGGTTTTTGACACCTGGGGCGGTGTTCTAAGTCATCGCGACTATAAGACATTCTCCTTAAACTACATGTCGACCGTCGTTCAAGGTTTAAGCCGCAGAAACCAAGGGATCGAAATTCCTGTGATCCTGTTCACCAAAAACGGCGGGCAATGGCTGGAAGATATCGCCGCCACAGGTTGCAGCGCCGTTGGTATCGATTGGATGACGGATCTCCTCGTCGCAAGGCAACGCATAGGAGAGCGGGTCGCGCTTCAGGGAAATATGGATCCATCCGTGCTTCATGCTTCCCCAGAACGCATCCAGAGTGAAGTCCAGGGGATCCTACAAAGCTACGGACGTGGATCTGGCCATGTATTCAATCTCGGCCATGGAATACACCCTACCACTTCACCGCAGAGTGTTGAAACTCTGGTGGATGCTGTGCACCAGCTGAGCGTTCAATACCACGCCCCCTAAGGCACCTGCGCTACGTATCGGCGCCTAAATACCAGCTCATAAATATAGAGCATCCACATATAGTAAATGGTCAACTCGCGAAACTCGGTAATGTTGTTCTCGAGGGAGCCGTTCGGCGCCAAACCCGCGTCATCCAATTTATGTGCTAATGACGACAGCAACGCCATCCCGAGGACCGTTAGCGCAAACCACCTATTCGGCAAGACATACTGAATAAAGGCCGACGCACTTCTTGACAGAACGAAAGGAGCGATCATAAAGACACTAACTAACATCAGATCCACAGCTATTTTTATCTTCTTGTTTAGATCTCCCACGTTATGGATATTTCTCACCTGGTCTGCATCATGCAATGTTTTCTTTTTTAGGAGATCATAGAAATTGAGACCATAGTCAATCTCTTCAAGAAACACAAAAACAGCAAGAGCAGCCACCGCGACCCACGCTTTCCGCTCCCATTTCGCCTTCCTTCTGATCGCGCAGCAACACATAATGAATATCGCCAACAGATAGAAATTCTGAAGATTCTCAAGCAAACCGAACTCACGCATCGCCACTGCCAAGTCCTCTCTTCGCATTGGGCTTACGATTTGTTGCAATACATCGATTCCAGAGAAGTACATGGAAATCAGCATTGCGCTGACTGTCATCGGAAAGACGAAAAATAGGATCAAATTGGTATGCCTCGACATCGAGTTCATAGACCCTACCGCAGCCTAGCGCGCCATTCGATGACGATATCCTTGAACGAAATCTTCTGACATATCTTCATTGGTTACGCATCGGACCCAACAAGTCCGTTCTGAGAAATCACTGAATTCGATTCCTCCAGTACGTCGCAAACTCTCTAGCCACGACCTCGTGCCCTATTGGAGTCCAATGCTGATCATACGTGTAGTAAACCTGCTGACCTTCAGCGAGTGCCTGGCGAAGGGCTTCAGTCAAGCTAAGAAATTCGATTTGCAATTCTGCGCAAAGCTGTTTGACAGCATTTTCTTGCACATCAATGTTACGGAAAAACTGCTCTATGAATTGCTGGCCATCAATCATCGCTCCGCTTTCTGCAGGCAGCTTGCTGCGATGAAGTTTGGCGAACTCAAGAAGCCTGTTGGCATTAAGCCGCTTTATAACAATCGGTAGCAGCACATGGGTCTTCAGAGGCGCATAGACCACGATTAGTCGCAGGTCGTTTTCTTTGCCAAATCGGGCAATCTCCTCAATCGATAGGCGTGCCTGCTTCCAACCAGATTGGTTGTTGAATTCCTGCTCGGTCCTATAAAGCTCACCGATGTTGCGCGGCTTAAACGCATAATATGCCTTACTCGGTCCGCTCTCGATTTCCATGGGCAACCAATCAATGATTTCTGCTCCCCACACCGGCCCACGCGCGTTGATTGGACCAAGGTAGTCAATTAGCGCTTGCTTGATTTTGAGACGCAGGATAGATGTCTTGACCGCCGATTGGTTTACTGAGCTTTCGAATCCGCGAAAGTCGTTCCCTTCGTAGATAGTGAGCACAAGTGTGTGGGGTTTGAGCTGCAAAGCGAACTGTCTCAATTTATGCACATAGCCGCCTGGGTCTTCGCCTGAAGTGCCAAGATTGTAGGTTGACACTCCTGTTTCAAGGCTGAATAGGAAAGTCCACACCTGATCCCCACCTACTTCAGGACCTTCGGTAAAGGAGTCTCCAACAAAAAGCACATCGGCTTGATCGATTCCGTCCGCGTTGCGGAATCCACGTGTATCGGTTTGCAGAGTAATTGGTACCGATGCATAGCCAGGCGCCAGATTCGGGTAACTTCGCCGGGCTAGAGGTTTGTCATGAAAAACATATTCTGCCTGATAGTGAGGCGGGCGGATGCGAAAATTCTCATTCAATACATACAAAGGTTCCGGCGCAAAGGCACGCAAAACGTACTCTGCCGCGATCACGCTCCCGGCTACACTAATGCCGATAACCAGTATATGCATCACCCTATAACGCAATCCTCGTGTCTTGCCGAAGACCAAGTAAAGCACCGTAACTGAAATCAACAGAAAGACAATCATCCCGGAAAACCGCTCCACGGAGTAACGTCCCAGAAGAGTGTGATGGTCTCGAGCAATGTATTCGACTACAGGTCCAGAATCGGTCCACAAGTAAACATTCCCAGCCGCGACAATCAGCAGCAAGAGCAATCTCATATATCTCAACGCATCAGGCTCCTATATTTATGTTGCGCGGGACGAGTGAAGTTGTTCTGACACAGCTAACCAGCGCAAGGCTCACATGCCAAATACCGCCGGATTCTGATCTCGTTTCAGAATAGGGCTTAATGGAATTCGCCACCTTGCATTGGAAACAGGCGCACGCTGGTCGCGGGGAGACACACCCGATCGTGCACGTCTTACGTCCTAGTGGTTAATGGTCGTGCGGCCCATATTAGTACCAATGCT
>Ga0224508_10001512_pt1 | contig 20755 bp, 14 predicted proteins | sample SF_Jan12_sed_USG_4_FD_170157 | JGI IMG/M metagenome (GOLD analysis project Ga0224508, IMG submission 170157) | Sediment microbial communities from San Francisco Bay, California, United States - SF_Jan12_sed_USGS_21 | ecosystem: Environmental > Aquatic > Marine > Sediment | place: USA... | reverse complement strand
TACCCCGACCAGTTTTCACGAGTACGCAAGCAAATGTCGCGGCAAGATTGCGCCCGTAGCTCAATCGGATAGAGCAACGGCCTTCGAGCGAGCGGGAAACCTCGCGAGCATAGGAGCCTGCGGAGGGAAACGGAACCTCCGTAGTGCAGGGCACTGTATCGGTAGACCCTTAACGTGAACGGCGATGGCAATACCGAGGAAACCGTGGATACTTCAGTCTTGATCATCCGCGGGATCCGTAGAGACTATACGTGTCCCACCTGAGACGGTGAAGATATAGTCCAGACCACAAAAGGAAAAAAGGGGTCGGTGTCGTTTTCCGGCCATGGTATTGCGAAGTTTGGTGAGAACGACACCGACCCCTTTTTTCCTGCAGCGAAAGCTGTAGTGGTACGCTAAGCCGTAGGTTACAGGTTCGAGTCCTGTCGGGCGCGCCAAATTGGTAGAATGCTGGCAAAGTCCATGATGGTTACTTTTTCAGCTTGGAAAGCGTGTAGTTCCTTCGACGGTGAGCGTAGCTCAGTCGGTAGAGCCCCGGATTGTGGTTCCGGTGGTCGTGGGTTCGATCCCCATCGCTCACCCCAATACTAATGGGCCGTTAGCTCAGTTGGCAGAGCAGCTGACTCTTAATCAGCGGGTCGCAGGTTCGAGCCCTGCACGGCCCACCAAATGACTGTTCTGTGAATATGGAATGCGAGCTTGCGGGCTGCGAGACTCATGCCAAACTGGCCGTCGGTATCAAACCGCGGCTGAAGGTCAAGTTTATTGTAACTTCGTCGATAGGCGACAGACTGCCTGGCTCGTTACACAGCCGCATACTGCCCCGTGGGTCTGCCACCAGGTCGGCCGCCCCGTCCGCGGCTGCTTGAAGTCTACTTGCTTGAAGGTCTACTTAAGGGCATGACGCTGTTAAGGGGATGCTGTTGGCCATAGTGGTACCGGCTAGGGCGAGCTTATGTCATTGTTTTCGAATAGCTCACTGAACTTTAGCATAAGTTTGTTCTTGAGGCTGATTAAAGAAACTCTTCTAATCCTTTGAATTTTAATGTAATGTACTGCCGCACCTGACTGGGTTAAGGGGCCGACTCACTGCGGGTTCGGCCCGTATCGCCGTGTCGAGTGATATCGTCCGGCTGCTGAAAAAGCGAGTGTTTTCTCGCATAATTCGGCCTTGGAAGAATACCTTTTGGTTCGGCGCAGTCCTTAGTAGGTCCACCAATCGATAACCAGACAATAGGGGTCGGAGTTGCTTTAACCGATTCGGCAAATCGTGGTAACAGACGTCGACGCCGAGCCACATTGTTAAATCCTAGCGGTGACTTACCCCAAGGGTGACGGACTAATCCTTTGTGTGCATACTCACGCGAAAGTGGCGGAATTGGTAGACGCGCTGGTTTTAGGTGCCAGTGGGGCAACCCGTGGGAGTTCGAGTCTCCCCTTTCGCACCATCGCCTGTCTGGTAGATAAGGTGCATCTGTAGCGACTAAGCGAATGCGTGTACAAGTTGAGAATACAGGAACTTTGAGTCGTCGAATGACCGTGTCACTTCCAGCGGAACAGCTGGAACAGGAGATCTCTGCGCGTCTTGTAAGGCTATCTCAGAATATTAGGATGCCCGGATTTCGACCGGGCAAGGCACCGCGCAAGCTGCTCGAAGCGAAATACGGCGCCGGTCTGCTGCAGGAGGTAGCCGGGGAGCTCATGCACACGAGTTTCCGTGACGCTCTTGGACAGGAAGGGCTGAATCCTGCCGGTAAACCTGCCATTGAGCCCAAATCCTTGGAACGCGGACACGATCTCGAGTACGTCGCGACCTTCGAGGTATATCCGGATGTCGGCGAGATTAAGATTGCTAATGCTGAGATAGAGCGACCCCAGTGCGAGATCGAAGACGCGGACATCGATCGAACCATAGAGAACATGCGCAAACAGCGTGTTTCCTGGGACAAAGTATTTCGTGAGGCTGGCAATGAGGATCGTGTGACTATCGATTTCGTCGGCACCATCGACTCCGAGCCATTTGAGGGGGGTGAGGCCAAGGACTTTCCGGTGGTTTTGGGGTCTGGATCGCTGTTGAGTGATTTTGAAACAGGTCTAGTGGGTGTTAAAACAGGGGAAAAGCGCTCGATCTCGATTGATTTCCCTGAGAATTATCCGAAGGAAGAGCTGGCCGGCAAGCACGCCACGTTTGCAGTCGAGGTGAAGGAAGTGGCCCAATCGAGATTGCCGGAGGTCGACGAAGATTTCGCCAAGGCGCTAGGGATTGAAATCGGAGGCGTTGACAAATTGCGTGCAGAGATCAAAGAAAATCTCGCGCGGGAGCTCGATGATCGAGTCCGCGCCTTCTTGCGCACGCAAGTGATGCAGGCGCTTTTGGAGAACAATAAAATCGATATACCGGAGCGCTTGGTGGAGGAGGAGATCGACCGTATGGTGAGTTCCGCGCAGCAACAGCTCAAGGGCCGGGGCGTGGCACTGGACGCACAGGAAGTAGACCGGTCGCGCTACCAGGAGGAGGCGCGACGACGGGTTGCTCTCGGAATCATCGTTATTGAAGTCGTTAAGTCCAGCGAGCTCAAAGTGGATGCGGCCAAGGTGCGCGCCAGGCTAGACGAGATGGCGGTGGGATACGATGACCCCGCAGGATTTATCCAATGGCACTATGCTGATCGTTCGCGCTTAAGTCATATTGAATCAATAGTATTAGAAGAACAGGTCGTAGAGCACCTGTTGGAGAAGGCGCAAGTGGTTGATAAACCAATGACGTTTTCGGAGTTCATGTACCCGGCGGAAGCACCGGCAGATCAGCTAGGCGCTGACAACGCTTGAGCTCAGAAAGAGACTGTTTAATTAGGAATTTCTTATGAAGAACCCACAGACAAGTAATCGAGCCAGCGAGCCGCAAGGGATTGGCTTGATACCAATGGTGATTGAGACCACCGGCCGAGGTGAGCGGGCCTACGACATCTATTCTAGAATGCTGAAAGAGCGCGTGGTGTTCGTCGTGGGGGCAATCGAAGATCACACTGCGAACCTAATCGTGGCGCAGCTTTTGTTTCTTGAATCGGACAATCCCGACAAGGATATCCATTTGTACGTAAACAGTCCCGGGGGTGCCGTGAACGCGGGGCTTGCGATTTACGATACAATGCAGTTCATCAAGCCGGATGTAAGCACGGTGTGTTTAGGCCAGGCGGCAAGTATGGGAGCGGTGATTCTGGCGGGTGGTGCTGACAACAAGCGTCATGCGTTGCCCCACTCTCGGATCATGATTCATCAACCGTGGGGCGGATTTCAAGGCCAAGCCACTGACATCGATATCCATGCGCGGGAAATCCTGCGACTGCGCGAACGGCTGAATCATATTCTGGTCAAACATACTGGACAGGAACTGAAAAAGATTGAGCAGGACACGGAACGGGATAATTTTATGGATAGCGAGGAGGCAGTCGCTTACGGCTTGATTGATACGGTAATTTCTCGGCGTCAATAGCGCCGTAATTGATTTAGAGCATAGGCTACTACTTGCAAAGTGGTGACCAAACCTGCATCTTTACCCTATACTAAACGGTAAAATTTGTAGTGGGGATAGGGCATGCCAGACGACAAACGCGACGGTAAGGGCGAAAAACTTCTGTATTGTTCGTTCTGCGGCAAGAGCCAGCATGAAGTGCGCAAGCTTATTGCCGGTCCGTCCGTGTTTGTCTGCGATGAGTGCGTCGAGCTTTGTAATGACATCATCCGCGAAGAGGTACAAGATAGCTCGGAAGACACGGAAGGTTCGAGCAAGTTTCCGAAGCCTTCGGACATTAGAGACATTTTGGATGAATATGTGATTGGTCAGTCTGAAGCAAAGAAGGTCTTATCTGTTGCAGTTTACAATCACTATAAGCGAATCGAGAACGAGGAAACCGTCGGTGATGTCGACATATCAAAAAGTAATATTCTGCTGATCGGACCTACCGGCTCGGGTAAGACCTTGCTGGCGGAGACGCTTGCTAAGCAGCTCAACGTGCCGTTCACCATTGCCGATGCGACTACGCTCACCGAAGCGGGCTACGTGGGCGAAGATGTCGAAAACATAATTCAGAAGTTGCTACAAAAATGCGACTACGATATTGAGAAGGCGCAAATCGGCATCGTCTATATCGACGAGATCGACAAGATTTCACGTAAGGCCGACAACCCTTCGATAACCCGGGATGTGTCGGGTGAGGGTGTGCAGCAAGCGTTATTGAAATTAATAGAAGGAACTGTCGCTTCAGTGCCACCCCAGGGGGGACGCAAGCACCCGCAGCAGGAGTTCTTGCAGGTGGATACAAGAAACGTTTTGTTCATCTGTGGCGGCGCATTTTCCGGTCTTGAGAAAGTTATTCAGGACCGCTCGGAGAAAAGCGGAATTGGCTTCGGAGCGGAGATCAAGAGCCGATCAGAGACTAAAGTCGGAGAAGTGTTGCGCGGCGTGGAGCCTGAAGATCTGATTAAATATGGTCTCATTCCCGAGTTTGTCGGACGGCTGCCTATTGTCGCTACGCTTGAGGAGTTGGATGAAGACGCACTGGTGCGGATTCTCACTGAACCCCGAAATGCGCTGGTAAAGCAATACCAGAAGTTGCTAAAGCTCGAGGGTGTGGAACTGGAAATCCGCGAAGATGCCCTTCGCGCCGTGGCGGCTAAGGCTATGGATAGAAAGACGGGTGCGCGCGGTCTGCGCTCTATCCTGGAAAACGCACTTTTGGATACCATGTACGAACTCCCTTCCATGCAGGGTGTGAGGAAAGTGAACGTTGATGCCAGTGTCATCAAAGAAGGTGCCCGGCCCTTGTATATCTACGAAGAGGGCGGTCAAAAGACCGCGTCGACCACACACCACTGACTCGAAGCCAGCGGCCCGCATTGCTGCGAGGTCGTCCCGCAGGCAGAGTTGAAATTTTGAGAATCGTCCTCATACTGAAGGTATTGGGGGTCGGGTTGAACCTCTATCTCATAAGGAAAGTTCGGCCTAGATGCTATACTTTTGTGACACCCTCCTAATTCAATGTAGAGCGGACCACAGGGCCGCAAGGGCTACCAGATGACAGATGAGCACAAAGAAATAGCGAGCGAGTCTCCTTATCCGGTACTACCGCTGCGTGACGTGGTGGTGTTTCCGCATATGGTTATTCCGCTGTTTGTTGGCCGCAAGAAGTCCATTCGGGCGCTGGAAAAGTCGATGGAAGCGGGCAAGCAGATCTTGCTGGTCGCCCAGAAGGAGGCTGGCGACGATGATCCTGCCGTCGAAGGCATCTATAACGTAGGCACGATTGCAAGTATTTTGCAGCTGCTGAAATTGCCTGACGGGACGGTCAAGGTGTTGGTGGAAGGCGAAGAGCGCGTGCAAGTGGAGCGCTACGTCGAAACCGAGGAATGTTTCGCCGCAGACATCACCTCGATTGTATCGCCGGAAATCCCCGAACGCGAAGCCGAAGTACTCATGCGGACTGTGCTTACCGAGTTCGATCAGTACGTCAAACTCAACACTAAAATCCCGCCAGAAATTCTAACGTCCTTAGCTGGTATCGAAGATGCGGGTCGGTTGGCTGACACCATTGCGGCCCACCTCAGTTTGCGAATTGAGGACAAGCAGCAAATCCTCGAGATGATCGACACCCGGGCACGCCTTGAGCACATCCTTGGTGTGATGGAGTCGGAAATCGATCTGCTTCAGGTAGAAAAGCGCATCCGTGGACGCGTCAAAAAGCAAATGGAAAAGAGTCAGCGGGAGTATTACCTCAACGAACAAATGAAGGCGATTCAGAAAGAGTTGGGCGACATGGAAGACGCACCCAACGAGGTTGAGGAGTTGACCAAGAAAATCGCTGAGGCGGGAATGTCCAAGGAGGCCAAGGAGAAGGCGGACTCTGAGCTCCGCAAGCTCAAGATGATGTCGCCCATGTCGGCGGAAGCCACGGTGGTTCGCAACTACATCGATTGGTTGGTTTCGGTACCGTGGAAAAAACGAACCAAAGTACGCAAGGATCTGGCTGCCGCGGAAAAGATTCTAGAGGAGGATCATTACGGACTCGAGAAGGTAAAAGAGCGGATCCTTGAATACCTAGCCGTACAGCAGCGCGTCAACAAGATAAAAGGTCCGATACTCTGCTTGGTTGGCCCCCCAGGTGTTGGTAAGACCTCATTGGGGCAATCTATAGCACGGGCAACGAACCGCAAGTTCGTGCGCATGTCCCTAGGTGGTGTGCGCGATGAGGCGGAGATTCGTGGACACAGACGCACATACATTGGTTCCTTGCCAGGCAAAATCATACAGAACCTCGCGAAGGTGAAGCGTAAGAATCCATTTTTCATGTTTGATGAAGTGGATAAGATGTCGATGGACTTTCGTGGCGATCCGTCGTCAGCATTGTTGGAAGTGCTCGATCCCGAACAGAACAATACGTTTGTCGATCATTATCTGGAGGTCGACTACGATCTGTCGGAGGTGATGTTTGTAGCTACTGCCAACACACTCAATATCCCACCGCCGCTGCTTGATCGTATGGAGGTCATTCGTCTGTCTGGTTACACAGAAGATGAGAAGGTTAACATCGCGATACGTTATCTTGTTCCTAAGCAACGCAAGAATAACGGCCTCAAGGATGACGAGATTTCCATCAGTAAGCCAGCGTTGTACGACATCGTACGTTATTACACTCGCGAGGCTGGCGTGAGGGGGCTGGAGAGGGAGATTGCGAAGATTTTTCGCAAGGTTGCAAAGGAGCTCCTGCTTGATCCCAAACGTAAAAGGATTTCTGTTACGCCGCGCAATCTGCCGAAGTTCCTTGGTATATACCGTTACCGTTACGGTAAGGCCGATGAGAAGAACAAGGTGGGCCAGGTTACTGGGCTCGCATGGACGGAGGTGGGAGGCGAGTTACTCTCCATAGAGGGGATAATTGTGCCGGGTAAAGGCAAGCAGATATACACTGGTAAACTTGGCGAGGTAATGCAGGAGTCAATTCAGGCGGCAATGAGCGTGGTCCGAAGTCGATCAGCCAGTTTTGGCATCGATCCCGAGTTTTATCAAAAGCACGACTTTCATCTGCATGTGCCCGAGGGTGCGACTCCTAAGGATGGCCCCAGCGCGGGAGTGGGCATGTGTATTGCGATACTGTCCGCGCTGACGAAAATTCCAGTGCGTGCGGATGTGGCGATGACCGGTGAAATTACATTGCGTGGTGAGATCTTGCCGATAGGCGGGTTGAAAGAGAAATTGCTGGCGGCTCATCGCGGAGGTGTGGACATCGTGTTGATACCTTACGAGAACGAGAAGGAGCTATCAGAGATTCCGAAAAACATCAAGGACAAACTTGACATTAGACCGGTGAGATGGATCGACCAAGTGATGGAAGTTGCATTGGAGACCATGCCACCAGTGAGCCAGGATGAATCTAAGTCTAAGAAGTCCGAGTCGGGTAAGGGTGTAGAGACGGATCCCACGACCACTCCAACCGTAACAACGCATTGACACGTAACAGCCCGCGTGTATGTACGCCAAGTGATGTCAAAAATAATTACCGGCACATAATTCAATTCTTTAGCGTGGGTTGCTGTTAAATTGCGCTAAGTGATTCTTGGACCAAAGACTGTTGGTTGAGTGTTCAGGTCCTAAAACATAGACGCGAGTCAAGTGTCAGGTCGCCTTGACACACCTTTTTCACGCTTGGTATAAGATCATAAGGAGGAGTGGAAGATCGAGCAGAGTTTTGCGGTCAGCAGCTTTTCCCACCACCAGCGACTTTTTCCTTCAAGCAATTTTAAGCAATAAGGGGACCCGGAAAGTGAATAAAGCAGAACTGATCGACGTGGTCGTTTCGTCTGTAGATGTAACTAAAGCTGACGCTGCACGCGCAGTAGACGCAGTGTTCGATGGAATCACCAAGACTCTAAGAAAAGGAGACACGGTAACTCTCGTGGGGTTTGGTACTTTTTCCGTATCAAAACGTGCAGCGCGAGTTGGACGTAATCCACGAACTGGTGAATCCATTTCAATCGCCGCTTCGAAAACACCGAAGTTTAAAGCTGGCAAAGCCTTAAAGGATGCCGTAAACTAGCGCGCCCCGAGAGACAGGGTGCTTAGCTCAGCTGGGAGAGCGTCGCCCTTACAAGGCGAAGGTCGTGGGTTCGAACCCCTCAGCGCCCACCAGGCTTGATTGGCCCTTGTAATGGTTTTCTCAACTGTTGCATGGGGAGGCTAGGCTAGGAGGTCGATAGATTCAGGAGCGGTAGTTCAGTTGGTTAGAATACCGGCCTGTCACGCCGGGGGTCGCGGGTTCAAGTCCCGTCCGCTCCGCCAGACAGCCGTAATTGAGAAGGGTGGGCGTCAGGCTCACCCTTTTTTGCTTGGTACGGTTGAGCCGCGGCTGTGTGTGGCGCAGCGGCAACGTCACCGCAAGGTGTAGAATTGAGCGCGAGGATCTCAACCCAGCAGTGATTGGACAATGCTAACCGAGATACGCAGTAGAGCAACGGGCTGGATAGCCTGGATTATCGTAATCATCATAACCATCCCCTTCGCCTTATGGGGGATCAATTCTTACTTCCAGGGTGCGGCAGCGGCCCCGGTTGCGACCGTTAACGGATCTGAGATCGAATACAACACGTTTCAGCGCTCGCTGTCTGAACGGCGCAGAGTGCTTGCACAATCGTTGGGGGGTAACTTTAGTCCCGACATATTGTCCAGCCCAGAGTTCAAGCGGGAGAGCCTTAACGAGATGATCACGGATCTTCTCGTTTCACAGTACGTACAAGAGAATCGATTTCGTGTTGGCGATAGTCAGTTGGCGGAAGAAATTCAGCAAACGCCCAGTTTTCAATCGGATGGTAAGTTTGACCCATCTCTCTACGAAAATTCGCTGCAGAGGTTCGGTTATTCAAAGGCAGAGTACGAAACGCAGTTGCGTCGCAGTAGTGCTGTGCGCCAGATCATGGAAGGTTTTTCCGAATCAGCGTTTGTAACCGATCGCGACACGCAAACAACGCTCAGATTATTGCAACAGAAGCGAGACGCACAATACGTGACCATCAATAGCTCCCGTTTTCGCGAAAGTGTTTCGGTAGCCGATGAAGAAATATCGAAAGAATTTGAGAAAAACCAACAGGACTATCGGACCGAGAGCCGTTTACGTGTGGAATACATTGAGCTATCGGTAGATAGCCTGGCGAAGAATATTGAGCCTTCGGAACAAGAGTTACGTCGCAAATATGAGCAAAACGCAGAGCGTTATCGCTCACTAGAGAGGCGTCGCGCCAGCCATATACTAATCACCCTTCCCCCAGAGGCTGACGACGACCAGGAGCGAACGGCGCTCGAGACCGTTGAGTCTCTGCTTGAGCAGGCACGCGGTGGAGCCGACTTCGGAGAACTTGCGCGGGAGCACTCACAGGATCCTGGCTCCGCATCCAAAGGCGGAGACCTGGGTGTCATTGAGGTCGGGGTGATGGTGCCGGAATTTGAACGGGCAGCTTATACCCTCTCGGCCGACGAGATCAGTGATCCGGTGCGCACCCAGTTCGGTTACCACATTATTAAGCTCACCGAGCTCGTTCCACCTGAAGTAAAGTCGTTTGAGACCGTGCGCGATGAAATCCGCGACGAGGAGCGTCGTCGCCAGGCGGGGCTGCAATTCATCGATCTGGCAGAGACGCTGCGCAATTTGGTATATGAACAGGATGAGAGCCTTGAGCCCGCCGCGGAAGAGCTAGAGCTAGAGGTGAAGACCAGCGGCTGGTTCTCGCGTAGCGGCGGAGACGGTATTGCACAACATGAAGCAGTGATTGAGGCCGCATTTAGTGACGATGTGTTGCTAGAAGGACTTAACAGCGAAGCCGTAGAGATAGACATTAACTCGATTATTGCGCTACGCAAATTGGACTATGAGGACTCTCGGGTGCCGCCCCTCGAACAGGTAAAGGATGAGGTCGAAAGTGTCCTGAGCGGCCGAAAATCGCGTGCCGAAGCCCAAAACTTGCAGCAAGACATACTGCAGCGCCTGGAGTCGGGGGAGAATTGGTCGGTAATCGCTGAGGAATTTGATCTTACCCCTCAGGATCTTCCCGAAACGCGTACCGGTGGGACCACTCCCGTCGAGCGTCAGGTGTTGGAGCAAGTATTTAGAGCGCCTCGTCCGCAGGCTGGTCATCCAAGTTTTGGGACCGTAGAAAGTGGGAGTGATGAGTTTGTAGTGTACGCATTGTTCGCAGTTGAGGAGGGTGACCCGGATGACTACGACCAACAAGCCCGGGAGAACGTCATCCAAGCGCTGACACAAAGACGGGGTCTGGACTATTACCTAAGCTTCCAAAAAGGGCTGTGGGATCGGGCGGATATTCAGGTGTTTGAAGAACGTCTGTAACGGCCTGTAGCACTTCAGTCACTCGGTAAACCGCTGGCTGATGCCTACGGTATTGAAGCCCGCGTCGACATACGTAATTTCACCCGTTATTCCCGATGCGAGATCAGAACATAGGAAAGCGGCAGCATTTCCGACCTCATCAATAGTGACTCCTCGCCCAAGAGGTACCGCCTTCTCGTAGAACTCCATCATCTTTTTGAATCCGCTAATGCCTGCCGCGGCTAGAGTCTTGATAGGCCCCGCCGACACTGCGTTCACGCGTATTCCATCAGGCCCCAGGGATTGAGCGAGATAACGTACATTGGCTTCAAGACTAGCTTTGGCAAGGCCCATCACATTGTATCCGGGCATCGCGCGTAACGAGCCAATATACGATAAGGTTAGCAGAGCGGCGTTACGTCCTTCCATCATTTGTCGTGCGCCCTTGGCCAGAGCCGCGAAACTATACGAGCTGATCTCATGGGCTGTTAGAAAGCCTTCGCGCGTCACTGCATCAAGAAACAATCCCTCCAATTCTTCACGAGGGGCGAATGCCACCGAATGAACTAATATGTCCAGGCCATCCCAAAAATTGTCTAGATCCGAGAAAACAGCGCTAATTTGTTCATCGCTGCTTACGTCACACGGCAGTACGATATCCGAGTCCACGTGTGATGCATACTTTTCAACACGTGGTTGCAACTTTTCGTTCTGATAAGTAAACGCCAATTCAGCACCCTCGCGGTGCATAGCCTTGGCGATGCCCCAAGCAATAGAACGTTCACTTGCCACACCCACTATCAGGGCGCGTTTGCCAGTTAGAAAACCCATATCCATCCTACCTCGCTTGAAGGGATCCACTATAATCGGCGACAGTTGCCGCTGACTACAAGGCAATTGGAGCCTTTAGTGACGGCTGTTGTATAACATCACTTACGGTGTGTCAAAACGAGGCACGTGTATATGCGTGAGTCGTAGTTATGCATGACGGTGTCCCAGACGTGCGATCCCTAGTTCGTTGGAGCATGCTTCTTCTGGTGCTGACCATCTGTCGCGTGGAGGCAGCATGGAACAATCCCTATTCTGAGGATGAGTGGTACAAGGATATTCTCTATTCCTCTTTTGCCGAGCGTCCAAAACATTTGGACCCGGTTCGCTCTTATAGTGAAAACGAGGCGGTATTCATAGGTCAGATATACGAGCCACCGCTGCAGTACCACTACCTAAAACGCCCTTACACATTAATTCCGTTGGTGGCCGCTGAGCTGCCAGTAGTAAAGTACTTCGACGCTGACAATAATTTGTTGCCTCAATCCACGGAACCCAGTGATATTGCATTCAGCGAGTATGAGTTTCACATCAAACCCGGAATCCTGTACCAACCCCATCCTGCTTTGGCCAAGAGTTCATCTGGCGATTATCTCTACCATACACTCACCGCCGAGATGTTGGATGACATCCACACGCTATCGGATTTCCCGGTCAGTGGCACACGCGAACTCACCGCCGAGGACTTCGTCTATCAAGTCAAGCGGCTTGCGAATCCTCGTCTATACTCGCCAATCGCCGGTGTCATGGCGGACTACATCGTTGGTTTTGACAAGCTGCGCGAAGATCTAGCCCAGGCTTACGCCGCCAGCTCCACTCCCGATGAAACTCACTTCCTGGACCTGCGGGAGTTCGCCCTCGAAGGCGCACATGTGGTCGACCGATACACCTATACCATTCGATTGAAGGGTAAATACCCGCAGTTTGTCTACTGGCAGGCGATGTATTTCTTCGCCCCAATGCCATGGGAAGCCGAGCGCTTTTACCTGCAATCGGGAATGCAGCAACGTAACATCACGCTAGACTGGTACCCCATCGGGACAGGGCCTTTTATGCTGACTGAGAACAATCCGAACTTGCGCATGGTGTTGGAGCATAATCCTAATTTTCGGGGCGAGCTTTATCCATTGGACGGCGAGCTCGATGACCTTGAGGGCGGATTGTTGGTCGACGCGGGGCGAGCTATGCCATTCATCAACAAGGCGGTTTACACCTTGGAGAAAGAATCGATACCGAGGTGGAACAAGTTTCTGCAAGGGTACTACGATACGGCGGCAATTGGCTCGGACAGTTTTGATCAAGCTATCCAGTTTAGCCCGCAAGGAGAGGCGACGCTGACTCAAGGGATGAAGGACAAGGGCATTGCGTTGAGCACATCTATCGCACCCACGATTGTTTATATGGGGTTTAACATGCTGGATCCGGTGTTGGGTGGCGATACTGAGCGCGCCCGCAAACTGCGCAGAGCGATTTCTATTGCAGTGGATTTTGAAGAGTATATTTCGGTATTCCTCAATGGACGCGGCGTATCAGCCCAGGGGCCTATCCCAGAAGGAATCTATGGTTTTCGGCAGGGTCAAGATGGCATTAATCCACACATCTATGAATGGGTAGACGACCTGCCGCGCAGAAAATCCCTGGACTACGCACGCAATCTCATGTCGGAGTCAGGTTACGCCAACGGGGTCGACAGTCTGACTGGCAGACCTTTGGTCATCAACTTCGAAGCCGTCGCGCGTGGGCCAGACGACAATGCGAGGTTTAATTGGATTCGCAAGCAATTTGAGAAGCTCGGCATCCAAGCGGTAATTCGTACTACGGACTACAACCGTTTTCAAGAAAAGATGCGCACTGGAAAGGCGGGAGTCTACATGTGGGGTTGGAATGCAGATTACCCGGACCCGGAGAACTTTCTGTTCTTGCTATATGGACCCAATGCTAAGGTCGATAGTGGCGGAGAAAACGCAAGCAATTACAAAAATGCACAATTCGATCAGTTGTTTGATCGCATGAAAAACATGGATAACGGGCCTGAGCGTCAGAAAGTAATAGACGAGATGGTTGACATCATACGCCACGATGCGCCATGGGCTGGTGGGTTTCATCCCAAGGATTTCTCCCTTCATCATGGCTGGTACCAAAACATCAAAGTCAACAAAATGGCACGCAACGCCCTAAAATATAAGAAGTTAGATGCCACCTCGCGTGTGGCCCGACGTGACCAGTGGAACCGGCCCGTAGTGTTGCCCCTGGGGTTGGTCGTCGGCGTTTTCGCCTTGGGTCTTGTCCCTGCAGTGGTCAGTTATCGCCGCCGTCAAAGGGCTACAGCCCTATGATTGGTTACATCATACGTCGCGCTCTCTATGTGATTCCTATATTGATCGGCGTCAATATGTTGGTGTTTGTTTTATTTTTCGTGGTCAACTCCCCTGACGACATTGCGCGAATGAATCTTGGTGAGAGGCGCGTCACCACCGACGCGATCGAGAGTTGGAAGAGCGCGCATGGATACAACAAACCGTTGCTATATAACAAATCTGAAACGGGCCTAGATCGGCTCAGCAAAACCATCTTCTTTGAAAAATCCATTCGACTGTTTCTGTTTGATTTCGGTAGCTCAGATAGCGGGCGCGATATCAACTACGATATCAGCCAACGAATGTGGCCGAGCCTCGCCATCGCATTGCCCACTCTGCTGTTAGGGTTGTTGGTCAACATCACTTTTGCACTGCTTATCGCATTTTTTCGCGGCACCTATATCGATGTTTGGGGTGTGGTGTTCTGTGTCATGCTGATGTCCATATCGACACTGTTCTACATCATCGGGGGCCAGTATCTGGTAAGCAAATTGCTGCACCTGGTTCCGATCTCGGGCTACGACACTGGCACGGCGTCAATTAAATTCGTCATCCTGCCGGTCATTATCGGCGCGATTGGGGGGATCGGGGCGGGTACTCGTTGGTATCGGACTATTTTTCTGGAGGAGATCGAAAAGGATTACGTTCGTACAGCCCGGGCAAAGGGACTTCCCGAGCGGCATGTGTTATTCGGTCATGTGCTACGAAACGGATTGATCCCTATTCTTACTGGTGTTGTGGCGGTTCTGCCACTGCTATTCTTGGGTAGCCTGATCACGGAGTCATTCTTTGGCATTCCAGGACTGGGTAGTTACACCATTGAGGCAATCCAGAGGCAAGATTTTGGAATCGTACGTTCCATGGTGTTTCTGGGTTCCGCGCTATACATCCTCGGGTTGTTACTAACTGATATTTCCTACAGCATGGTGGATCCTCGGGTGAGGCTTGCTGACTAGCGTGGTGCCAGATACCAGCGCGACTGCAATATCGGTGATGCAGGGATAGCTTTCGAGCATGCCCGTTATCTTTTTGACCGACGCGCTGATATTTCTTTTAATCGCGATGATTGTCGGGTTCGTGTTCTATGCCCGGAGATACCCCCATCTTCGTATGCCCTGGTCGCGGGTGCTCCGTAGTCGGATGGCGATGGTAGCGCTGGTCGTATTGTCTGTGTATTCGCTAATCGCGGTGCTGGATTCGTTGCACTATAGGCCGCGGTTGACAACAGAGAATGCTGACGGCGGGACGCAGTATTCGGCGGAGGTATTGAGCGTATTCGATTGGTTGGTGACGTCATTGCGTGAGCGTGAAGAAAAGACTTACTCCGCACCGTTCGCTACCCATTTGTATGCTAAAGAGACCGTGGAGGTAGGCGGTGGTGCGCAGCGACGTGAATTCCCGCGATTGCGCTACGGCGGCAGTCACTTGAGTGACCCCGCCACTGAGCGGGGCCGGGACATATTTCTCACTGGGTTGCGCGGTGCTGCGGGCGGTGTAGCGTTGTGGATGCTATTGTGCATAGCGTTTATTGGCCGCGGGGCAATTCGCGCGTCCCGTTCTTTTTCTGCCGAGTTGCGGCACATTGTGCGACGCGACACTACCGTGCCTTGGATCGCTATCTTGATCGCTGTGGGCGTCATCATCGTAGTCACTATGGTAGCCGCTAAGCTAGGGGTGAAATATCACATCTTGGGCACAGACAAGGTTGGCAAGGATGTGCTGTATCAAGCCCTTAAAAGCATCCGTACCGGGCTCGTGATCGGCACAGTGACTACCCTGGTCATGCTGCCATTCGCCATCGTATTGGGATTGATGGCGGGCTATTTCCGCGGATGGGTGGATGATGTAATCCAATACGTCTATACCACATTGAACTCCATCCCGAGTGTGCTGCTGATCGCTGCCGCGATCTTGATGCTTCACATCTATATGGCGAACCATGCTGATGATTTTGTGAGCCTATCCCAGCGTGCTGATCTGAGGCTGCTGTTTCTATGCCTGATACTTGGAGTAACCAGCTGGACTGGTCTGTGTCGGTATCTGCGTGGCGAGACCTTAAAGATTCGTGAGGTGGAGTACATCCAAGCTGCAACCGCGTTTGGTGTCAGTCACTCCCGTATTTTGTTTCGTCACGTATTGCCTAACGTGATGCACATCGTGACGATTACGGTGGTGCTGGATTTCAGTGGGTTGGTGTTGGCCGAAGCGGTGCTGTCTTATGTCAATATCGGGGTGGACCCAACCATGGATAGCTGGGGTAATATGATAAACAGTGCACGTCTGGAAATGGCACGTGAGCCTGTGGTGTGGTGGTCGCTCACGGCGGCACTGATCTTCATGTTCACACTGGTATTGTGCGCTAATCTTTTCTCCGACGCAGTTAGAGATGCATTCGATCCCAGACTGCGCAAGTAGCGACGACCTTGGACTCCCCCGAATTAGAATCGCACAAATTTGCGATAGCGAACGCATCTGTCGCATTGCTTGAGATTGGTAGATGACTAGACCCTGTATTACAGTGATGTTGAGCAGATTGTCGATGCCATCATCGCTAAGTTTGGCAATGAAATTCACACAACTGATGGATTAGCGTGATTCTAGATGGTTGGCCCTTTACTCACAGTCCACGAACTTAAGATGTATCTCGGAGATTGCGAACGCCCAGTGCGAGCGGTTGACGGAGTGAGCTTTGACATAGCACCGGGGGAGACGTTTGCATTACTTGGAGAGTCCGGTTGTGGCAAGTCGATGACTGCGCTTTCCTTGATGCGCCTGTTGCCATCAGCCGGTCGTATTCTAAATGGAGAAGTGCGGTTAGATGAAACCAATTTGATGGCGTTGCCCGAGCTCGCCATGCGCCAGATAAGAGGCGGGAGTATGGCGATGATCTTTCAAGAGCCAATGACCTCTTTGAATCCGGTGATGACCGTCGGGGATCAGATCGCCGAGGCGGTGAAACGACCAAACCGATCGCATCGATCAGCGATCAAGCAGCGCGTGCTTGAGTTGATGGAATCCGTCGGCTTGCCCGAGCCTGAACAGCGACAACATGCTTATCCCCACCAACTGTCGGGAGGGATGAAGCAGCGCGTGATGATTGCCCAGGCATTGGCGGGGAGCCCTAAATTGTTAATCGCGGACGAGCCGACTACCGCACTGGATGTCACCATTCAGGCCCAAGTGTTGGAGTTGCTAAGGATTATGCAGAGAGAGCACGGTATGGCGATCCTGTTAATCACCCATGATTTGGGAGTGGTGGCGCAGATGGCCGACAGGGTCGCGGTGATGTATGCCGGACAGATCGTGGAAGTAGCGTCGCGCGATAGCTTCTTTGCTGACCCCAAACACCCTTATACGCAGAAGTTGTTTGAATCTCTGCCGGCGGTAGAGAAGCGGGGGCACCGTTTGAAGGTGATTGAGGGTGCTGTACCCGATCTCGCGGATCAGTTTCCTGGATGCCGTTTCGCAGCCCGCTGCGATGCCGTACTAGACCGTTGTCACGCTGTGCCGCCGCAGTGGCATAACACCCAACAACACCGAGTGCGTTGTCATCTTTATGCCGAGCCGAGCACCGCGGCGGTGCGACCCCATGAGGTCGATTCATCGGATACCGCGGTGCCACGGGCGCAGTCGACGGACAATACCATATCGTTGCTCAGGGTAGATGGACTCAAGGTGCACTTTCCCATTCGCAAAGGGGTGTTTAGGAGAACGGTTGGTCACGTGCGGGCGGTGGATGGTGTCGACTTGTCTATCGCGCCGGGCGAGACCCTAGCGCTAGTGGGAGAATCCGGCTGTGGTAAGACCTCGGTTGGCAAATCAATACTGCAGCTGGTTCGCCCTACCGCCGGCGCGGTGCGGTTTGCAGGGCAGGATCTAACCAAGTTAAATGGAAGGGCCCTGCGCGCGCGTCGCACTGATTTTCAACTCATCTTTCAGGATCCGCTTGCCTCGCTCGATCCTCGTATGACGATCGGAGAGATTATGGAGGAAGGCATGAAGGCGCTAAGCGTTGGCGCCACTGGTTTAGAGCGTCGCGAACTCAGCGATCAGTGGCTCACCCATGTCGGTCTGCCTACTCAAGCGAAGCTGCGCTACCCCCACGAATTTTCCGGGGGTCAGAGGCAACGTCTAGCGGTGGCGCGGGCACTGGCGGTGAATCCTAAGCTAATTGTATGCGACGAACCCACAAGTTCTCTAGATGTGTCGGTCCAGGCTCAGATCTTGAACCTATTGCACAGCCTGCAGCAAGAGCTCGGGGTTTCGTACTTGTTCATCACCCACAACATTGCCGTTGTCTCTTACTTGGCACACCAAGTGGCGGTGATGTACTTGGGCAGAATTGTGGAACGCGGTCCGGTGGGAGATGTGCTGAATAATTCCCAACATCCTTATACACGCGCGTTGTTGACTGCCGTGCCGCTGCTCGACGGTGCACAAAAGCGTCCGGTGATTCGGCTAGAAGGCGACATCCCATCGCCGGTAAAACCTCCTTCCGGGTGTCACTTTCATCCTCGCTGTCCCCACGCGATGGACGTGTGTAAACAGACTTATCCTAAGTTGACACAGATCACCGATGCGCACGTCACTCACTGTCACCTTTACGACTCTTGGACCAGTCTCACTTGATGCGAACAGCGGTATGGGCCAGCGAAGATCATGGGCAAGAGCGTGCAATGCGTCTATCCCGGACCCTGAGCTTGCCCTTAACAACAAGGAGCCAGACCGACCAGTGGGAATTGATCATCGAATGCGCTAGCCAAGGACTGGTGTTAAGGGACATGCGGATTCCGCGATTGAAACCCATCGGAGTGGAGTTTGATATCCGAGCGCGTCGCCGTGTGAACTCCCGGCGCAATCCAATGGCGCGTGCAATGGGAAAGAAGACCCACACCGTGGTCGACGCCACCGCTGGTTTTGGCGATGATGCTTGGCGTCTGGTGTGCATGGGCTATCAGGTGATTGCGATGGAGCGCTCGCCCTTGATCGGGGCGTTACTCGAAGATGCCCGGCAGCGATTACTGGACACGGGGGAGAAATTTGCCAAGCATTGTTTTCAAATCATACTAGGGGATGCGCGAGAACTTCTACAGCAGCTATGCAGCAGACCAGACGTCGTCTATATCGACACTATGTTTCCGCCGAAACGCAAGTCATCCGCGCTGGCGAGACGTAAGCTGCGTCTACTACGCGAAATCGTAGGAGACGATAATGACGTCGAACTGTTGTTCCGGGCGGCGCTCAATAAGGCCAAGCGACGCGTTGTGGTGAAACGACCCACCTATGCGTCACCTCTTATGGTTGCACCGGTGGTCGCTTTTTCCGGCAAGCTGGCACGCTATGATGTATATCACGCGTGCCACCGACAACAAGATCCTGGTCGATTGCACTCGATTAACTCCCCAACATAGTTGCATCACGTGAGTTTGAAAATGCTGCCGAGATTCTATTGCCAGCTCATCCCGGGCCGTGGAGAGACGGTGCCATTGACGCTGGAAGAATCGCGTCACGTGCTGGCAGCGAAGAGATTAAGGGGCGGCGATCGCATAGAACTGTTCGATGGCGTCAAGATCCTGGCTGAGTGCACCATCGTTGAGGCCGACCCGCATCAGCGTCAAGTCGTGGTTCGGGTGGAGCACTGTTTCGATGTACCAGAGAGTAGTGTTGAGTACCATCTGGCGGCGGGTCTCCCCAAAGGGGACAGACAAGCGGTAATGCTTAACATGGCAACCCAACTCGGCATGAGTGCGTTTACGCCGCTTGATTGTGCTCGCAGCGTGGTCAAAGCTCGTGCCTCGAGTGCGCAGCGCTGGCAAAAGATCATGATTGAAGCATGCAAGCAAAGCCGGCGTGTCGCTATCCCACAATTGTACCCCTCTAAAACGGTGGGACAACTACTGGGTGAAGTGGACCTGGACCGCGTTGTTTTCATGGCCGATCCCTCGGGCAAACCGACGCGTATGACTTATCGCAACTCTGGAGCTCGGCGATGGATTGTTTTGATTGGCCCGGAAGGTGGCTTCACTTCTGATGAAGTGAACACGGCACGTGATTACGGTGCGCAGATTGGCAGTCTTGGAGACAGCATCTTGCGTACCGAGACTGCGGCGGTAGCGGCATTGTGTAACGTCCGATACTGCTTCAGCTAAGGTTGGCTCACAGTGTTAGTGAACGAACCTTTTCGTATTGTTCACGCAAATTGCTGAGTGCGTTCTCAATCTCGACCAGGCGGTCGCGTTCTTTTGCCACCACTTTCTTGGGAGCGCGATCGACAAAGTTCGAGTTTTCGAGCTTGCCGCGTGATCGCGCAACATCTTTCTCGAGCTTACGGATGTCGCGGGTGAGGCGTTCGAGCTCCGCGTCCCGATCGATTAGCGAACCCAGCGGTACCAACACTTTCATATTGCCCACCAACGCGGTGGCGGCTTTGGGTTCGGTGTATTTCAGCGGCTCTAGCGGCTCTATGGATTGCAACCGGGCCAGCGTCTTGATGTAGGCTTGATTGCGGGAAAGGTATGTCGAATCTCTATCTGACATATCACTCAATAACACGGGCAAGCGCTTGCCAGGCTCGATATTGCTCTCACCCCGAATGTTGCGTACCCCGGTCACTACTGCTTGCATCCACTGCATTTCCTGAAGTGCATCTGCGTCGATCTTATTGGGCTCAGCCGTGGGATAAGGTTCTAGCATAACGGTTTTTCCACGCTTGCCCGCCAGCGGCGCCACTTTTAGCCAAATCTCTTCAGTGATGAACGGAATGATTGGGTGTAATAGTCGTAACACTGTTTCCAGCACCCGGGCCAGTGTCTGCCGGGTACCGCGCAGAGTCTCTACTGAAGATTGTGGGTCTGTGAGCACGACTTTAGAGAGCTCTACGTACCAGCTGCAGTACTCATCCCAAGTGAATGAATATAAAGATTGCGCCATCTGGTCTAATCGATATTGTCTGATCGCCTCGGCAACCTGCTGTTCGACTTGTTGCAGTCGAGAAACAATCCAACGGTCGGCCAACGTGAATTCCATCTCACCGCTGTTTAGGGCGTAGTCTTGAGCCTCGGTGTTCATCAACACATAACGGGCCGCGTTCCACAGCTTGTTGCAGAAGTTGCGATACCCATCTATACGGCCCAGATCAAACCGTATGTCCATTCCCTGGGTAGCAAGACTCGCGAAGGTAAACCGCAAAGCGTCGGCACC
>Ga0224508_10001511_pt1 | contig 20756 bp, 19 predicted proteins | sample SF_Jan12_sed_USG_4_FD_170157 | JGI IMG/M metagenome (GOLD analysis project Ga0224508, IMG submission 170157) | Sediment microbial communities from San Francisco Bay, California, United States - SF_Jan12_sed_USGS_21 | ecosystem: Environmental > Aquatic > Marine > Sediment | place: USA... | reverse complement strand
TAAACAATTGAAAAACAAGCCGTACGGCCTCTGTGGCAACCAAAATTAAGATTTTTACAGGCCCACCGGTAGAATTACAATATAGTTGGACAACCTGTCATGAAAATGACGAAGTATTTGTTAGATTGTAGGTTTCGGGGGAACTACCTAGGTCAACAATTCCAATAATGTAATTAGTATTATGATGTATCGGGGGGCCGTACGACTTGTTTTATTTTCTCCTCTTTAAATTGACCATTAGGTCAATTTTTTTTTGCCTGCTCCTGCGCAATCCATTGCAATTCCTTAATAAAATTTTGCCTACATCAAGAGTATCCACTTATACAGAATTTGATGCTAGTCATACAATCTCTGTTGTATTAATTAAGGTATAAGTGTACTCTTGTATTGAGATCGATCTATAGTGTAAGAACATAGATCATGGTTCCTTCCCCTTTTATTACATATTAACTTAAAAGGACACAAAATGAAAACTACCTGGATTTGTTATGGCTTGGTCATCAACAGCCTTCTCTTATTTATCGGATTGCTTAGAGACTCAAACGAATTGCTCTACCCTTCTATATTTTTCGCCATTGAGATCATTCTGATCGCTTTTCTCTTTAGGAATCTCTTTATTGAACGGGAAACTGAAGTATGGGAATAGTTATGTATTAACATCATATTAATTACACTGTAAATTCAAGAGGTATGAAAACAAACAAAAATATATTGGCCATTTGCTTGATATGTTTAATGCAATTAGCCTCAGCCCAACCCACGCCAGAACAGCAGAAACAGGCAGAAGAGGCCCAAAAAAAGGCTATGGAAATGATGAAGGACAATCCTCAATTTAAGGAAGCCCTAAAAATGATGGAAGGAGCTGAAGAGGAGATGAAACAAGAGCGCATGCAAAAACAAGCAGAAGAAGAGAAACGTCAAAAAGACGCAGCCAATGATCACTTAAAAGAATTTTACTGGCGCAACAAAGTGGCCAGTGATACCCAAGGAAAATTTTCGGATTGGTCCTGGGGTGAAGTGGAGATTGGCTATCAAGATGGGAAAGGGAAGATGCAGGCAGATGGAACGTATCCCTATGAGAATTATGTTATTGTTGGAGGTATTGACGCGAATGGACAGGTACAATTGAATCTGCCTTCAAATGTTGTTGCCGACCGAACTATAAGTACAGGCTTTTTTCCACAAATGCACGAAGTATTGAATGATGATGTCAATTACTCGAATCCTGAAGCACCCTTCTTATGGTCAGGATACAGTTTAGATATCCTTAAGGGCGGGAAAAAAATTGGCCATCTTTACTCGGGCAACTCCGAACGTACAACACATAACCTGGCTTCCCCGGCGAACATGAAATATGGAGATGAAGGTTACTTGTTGTACTGGGCATATGCTGCAGAGGCTTGTAAAGCCACGTATTCCAAAGACGATCATGCAGTGCGCATCTTGGAGGGAGAGATTGAAAAAACAGTGGAGCAATATACCCGGGTCGACTTAAACTTTAAACCCGGATGGAATTTAGTCAAGATCGAAGTAAACGGAAACCATAGCATCGGAAACAGGACGCGTTGGAAATGGAAGACCTATACAACTGTTAGCGAAATGCCGGGTGATGCCAAATACTATTTTAAATATGACTAAACGTCTTTCAATAAAGTGCAGGAAGATAAAATCGCAGAAACTATCAGAAAAATCTATTTAGAATTTCAAAAATTCTGGCACTTAATAAGTTAGCCGTTTTTTAGTCACAGCAAAAGAATAAATAGACCAAAAGGTATTTTAAAATTACTTTTTGGTCTATTTTTTAATGCGAATTTTTTTGGTGTAGTTATCCTATGCATTCCATTTCTGAAATGCCTAATAAAATTACAAGCTGAGCTTGGATTTCAACATTTAGTGTTAAAAACTTTGGAGTGAATCCCTGCAAAACGCCTTCAGAGTTTTAGCCCTTTTTTGAATCTTTGTTAACCCAGCTCGACCTACTTTCCACGTACATAACTAACTCAATAAACTAAAGAAATATGTCTAAATTACAGGAACCCATATTGGACGAAAATAAAGATCGATTTGTAATCTTCCCGATCGAACACCATGACCTATGGGAATGGTACAAAAAATGTGAAGCCTGTTTTTGGACTGCCGAAGAAATAGATCTGCATCAGGATCTAGCCGATTGGAACAATAAACTAAATGATGATGAGCGTTATTTCATCAAACATATTCTTGCCTTCTTTGCTGCCTCCGATGGGATCGTAAATGAAAATCTGGCAGAGAATTTTGTAAATGAAGTACAATATTCTGAAGCCAAATTCTTCTATGGTTTCCAGATCATGATGGAGAATATACACTCTGAGACATACTCCTTATTGATCGACACCTATGTAAAAGATGAAAAAGAGAAGAACATTCTCTTTAATGCCATTGAAAACTTTGAAGCCATCAAGAAAAAAGCAGATTGGGCGATCAAGTGGATCGATTCGCCAAGTTTTGCCGAACGATTAATTGCCTTTGCCGCAGTTGAAGGGATCTTTTTCTCCGGAGCATTCTGTTCAATCTTCTGGCTAAAGAAAAGAGGCCTGATGCCTGGACTTACATTCTCTAATGAGTTGATCTCCAGAGACGAAGGCATGCATTGCGACTATGCCGTACACCTCCACAACAAACACCTTATCAACAAAGTACCAAAAGAACGCATCACAGAGATCATTGTAGATGCCCTTAATATAGAACGTGAATTTATCACGGAATCCCTTCCGGTTAGTCTGATCGGGATGAATGCCAAACTGATGACCCAATATCTCGAATTCGTTACAGATCGTTTATTGGTAGAATTGGAATGTGATAAAGTGTACAACGCTAAGAATCCGTTCGATTTTATGGATATGATCTCTTTGCAAGGAAAAACAAACTTCTTTGAGAAAAGAGTTTCTGAATATCAAAAAGCCGGTGTCCTGAATAAGGAGAAAGATGCTGATTCACAGAAGATCAGTTTCGATGCCGACTTTTAGAAAAGGCCAACACTCCTTAAAATAACAGCTAACACCTGGCATTAAAGCCGGTTGCGCAGCAATACGGCAAAATTGAAGTACTAATTTTAAAATTTAGAAGCCCTTATGTATGTAGTTAAAAGAGATGGGAAAAAAGAGCCGATGATGTTCGACAAGATCACGGCCCGAGTTCGCAAACTTTGTTATGGTCTTAATACCTTGGTTGACCCTGTAAAAGTGGCCATGCGCGTCATTGAAGGGTTGTACGATGGAGTGACCACCTCTGAATTAGATAATCTGGCAGCTGAGATTGCAGCAACCTTGACTACGGCGCATCCGGATTATGCAAAACTCGCAGCGCGTATTTCCGTTTCCAACCTACATAAGAATACAAAAAAGTCCTTCTCTGAAACAATGAAGGATCTGCATGAATACGTTAACCCGCGAACGGGCAAAAAAGCACCCCTGCTTTCCGATGAGGTATATAAGGTGATCTCAGAAAATGCTGAGATGCTGGATTCAACCATTATCTATAACCGGGATTTTGGCTACGACTACTTTGGCTTCAAAACATTAGAACGGTCTTACCTTTTAAAACTGAACGGTAAAATTGCTGAGCGGCCTCAGCATATGTTAATGCGGGTGTCTATTGGTATTCATCTTGATGATCTGGAAAGTGCCATTGAGACCTATGAGTTGATGTCTAAAAAATATTTCACTCATGCTACCCCAACCCTATTCAATTCAGGTACTCCCAAACCGCAAATGTCCTCTTGCTTTTTATTGGCGATGCGAGATGATAGCATTGAGGGGATCTATGACACACTGAAGCAAACGGCAAAGATCTCTCAATCTGCCGGAGGAATAGGTCTATCTATTCATAACATACGGGCAACAGGCTCCTATATCGCAGGGACAAATGGTACTTCTAACGGAATTGTGCCCATGTTGCGAGTTTTTAACGATACAGCGCGATACGTAGATCAGGGAGGGGGTAAACGAAAAGGGAGCTTTGCTATTTATGTAGAACCCTGGCATGCCGATATCTATGAATTCCTTGATTTGAAAAAGAACCACGGGAAGGAAGAAATGCGAGCACGCGATCTATTTTATGCCATGTGGATCCCCGATTTATTTATGAAACGCGTTGAAGCAGATGCTGAATGGACATTGATGTGTCCGAATGAGTGTCCTGGACTTTTCGAAACTCATAGCGAGGAGTTTGACGCCCTATATACCAAATATGAGAAAGAAGGTAAGGGTCGTAAAACGATAAATGCACGGGAATTGTGGGAGAAGATCCTAGAATCTCAGATCGAAACCGGTACTCCGTATATGTTGTACAAAGATGCGGCCAACCGGAAAAGCAATCAGCGGAATTTGGGTACTATCCGTTCGTCAAATCTCTGTACGGAGATCATGGAATATACTTCCAAAGATGAGGTAGCAGTTTGTAATCTGGCTTCTATTGCACTCCCGATGTTTATTAAGAATGAAGAATTTGACCATAGGGAATTGTTCAAAGTCACGAAACGGGTAACTAAAAATCTGAATCGTGTGATCGATCGAAACTACTATCCGATCAAAGAAGCAGAGAATTCCAATATGAGACATCGCCCAATTGGACTAGGAGTTCAGGGATTAGCCGATACATTTATTATGCTTCGACTTCCTTTTACGAGCGATGAGGCCAAAAAATTGAACCAGGAGATATTCGAAACGCTTTATTTTGCAGCTGTTACAGCTTCTATGGAAGCAGCTAAGGAAGAAGGCCCTTATTCTACTTTTAAAGGATCGCCAATGTCTCATGGAGAATTCCAGCATAACCTATGGGGAATTAAGGATGAAGAGCTTTCAGGCCGATGGGATTGGGGAAAATTACGTACCAATGTTAAGAAATTCGGTGTTCGAAATTCCCTGTTAGTAGCACCTATGCCAACGGCATCTACTTCGCAGATCTTGGGGAACAATGAGTGTTTTGAGCCTTATACGTCTAATATTTATACCCGTCGTGTACTTTCTGGTGAATTCATTGTAGTAAATAAGCATCTACTGGAAGATCTCGTCAATCTTGGACTATGGAATGAAGGCTTAAAGCAGGAATTAATGCGTGCCAATGGTTCTATTCAACATATTGATGTGATCCCGGATGATATTAAAGTATTATATCAAACCGTTTGGGAATTGAGCATGAAAGACATTATTGATATGTCAAGGCAGCGCGGCTATTTTATAGACCAAAGCCAGTCACTGAACTTGTTCATGGAAAATGCCAATTATGCCAAGTTAACCTCGATGCATTTTTATGCCTGGAAGAGTGGTTTGAAAACAGGCATGTATTATTTGCGTACCAAAGCAGCAGTAGACGCCATTAAGTTTACACTGGATAATACAAAGAAAAAGGAAGTGCCAATCAGTGTTGCTGCCGAAGCAGAAGTATCGGCTAGCAATCCTAAAACGGCCGATGCTATCAAGGTAAAAACTACACCTGTTAAGGTACAGGAGGTTGATGCAGAACCTATGTCACCCGAAGAAATGAAGACATTGATCGCACAGGCAAAAGATGGGCAAGCAGATGATGATTGCCTAATGTGCGGATCATAGTTTAGTAGTGTTTATTCTAACAGGGATACCTCGGAGAAAAGATCTCTACCCCACAGATAGCAGATCTCAACTTCCGGGGTATTTTATTAACTAAACTTTTCGGTAATAACAAAATGAATAGCCCAATGGCGATACCATAGGGCGGGGGAATAATAGGGGTTTCGTCTATTATTTTTTAAACATGGGCTTTAATACGCTGTATGAGAACAGGAAAGCCGCTAAGTAGATCAGTATAAATATTAAATAATAGTCCATCTGTAGAATTCAAGTTTTTGATCTACCTCTATATACGTAAGAAATCTGCTCTTGGTTTTCGGATATGGTAAAAAACCCTTAATTTTTTATGAACATTGGGCAAATACGCTATTTTAGTGTGTTATTGACAATCAGTTAATTAAAGTCATCCACCGCCTTGTAAGCTTCAATGACAGCGTATTCCCCATCCGCTTCAGCAATTGAATTCCCATGCTCCATCCCCAGAATTCCTTTAAAGCCGTTGTCATATATGAATTTGAAAACGTTTTTATAGTTTATTTCCCCAGTGGTGGGTTCTTTTCTGCCTGGATTATCGCCAATCTGAAAATAAGCGATCTCATCCCAACAAGTTGTAATATTCGGAATTAGATTTCCTTCCTGGATCTGTTGATGATAAATGTCGAAGAGGATCTTACAGGAAGGAGCATCCACTGACTTACAGATCTCATAGGCCTGGGGAGAAGTTGTCAGGAATAAACCCGGGTGATCTCGAAAATTTAGTGGTTCCAGAACCATGGTGAGTCCATGGGGTTCCAGGATCTCCGAGGCCTGCTTTAAACTTTCTATGACATTAGACATTTGGTAGCCCATGGGAAGTTTCAGGTCTAGATGACCCGGAACAACTGTCATCCATTTAGCATTGACACGTTTGGCTACTTCGACAGAACCTTTGATCTCGGTCAGAAATTCTTCTCTTTTCTCCAAATTACCAGAAGCGAGATTTGGCTCTGACCAATAAATGGTATGTGCAACAAAGACACCCATTTCCAATTGGCGATTGGCCATCGTATTAGCCATCTGCTTCTGCAGCTCTAGCGGTCTGGTCCGCATCTCATTATCCTCAAAAGCCTTAAAACCCTTATCGGCCATAAAGTTTAGTTGATCAATAGGGTCTTCTCCGGCCAAATGTCGAAACATGCCTAAATGAGGTGCATATTTTAAGTTAAAGGAATGGGTATAATCAATAGAAGATTGGGCATTACATATTGCTAGTGAACCCAAGCTCAGAGCTCCGGTTGCCATGCCCGAATTTTTTATAAAAAGTCTCCTGTTCATCTATTTGGCGACCAGATCTTCCCTTCGGATAATTCATTGACATCGCCACAAGCGACATATGTTCCAGGCACAGGTAAGTAGGGAAGTACACGCTCACCTATATATTCTGAAGTCTTATACCCCAAAATAGTTATTCCTCTTAGATTAGTGGCAAAGGCATATCTGGCCGCATCATTGCCCAAAGAACCCACTTTATCATCTTGCAAATTCACCATATAGTTTTCAATGAGGGTGTCGTACGCTTCTTTTTCCTCTGGGGTATATTTTAGTGCTTTGGCCAGAACAACTTCTAATTCCGCGTTAGTCAAATCATCGGGAATTTCTTTATCTGCTGATTCATAGGCAGTATCCATAAATACTTTTGTAACCATTTTCCAAAAAGATTGCTGCTCACTTGCCATCACTTCGGCTGCAAAACGATCAATAAATAAATGGACCTGCACATCTGAAGCTGATGGAGTGTCAGTCTCGGGGATAAGGATATCCACAAGTTGTGTGATGGCACGACCTTCCTCGAGAGAGAAAAAATCAGGAACCCAATCAAAGGAAGGTTCCCTTTTGCAGGATTGCATGATATTTAGCAGCGTAGGTGTTGCAACAGTATACCCTAAGGCAACTCCCATATTTTTAAGTGCTTTTCTTCTATCCATCAGAGTCGTCCTTTTTTAAGTTGTTCCGCCGCATGATTGGCTGCGCGCGCAGAGAATGCCATATAGGTCAGAGAAGGATTTACACAAGAGGAAGAGGTCATAAATGAACCATCTGTCACATATACGTTCTTAACAGTATGCACCTGATTATATCCATTTAGTACCGAAGTTTGTGGATTGCGACCCATTCGTGCAGTACCCATTTCGTGTATTCCTAAACCAAGTGCAATTGGATCATCATGAGGCACTACATCCCTTAATCCTGCTTTTGTGAGCATATCAACGCCCTGATCTTGTATATCCTTCCGCATATTCAATTCGTTCTCCCTCAACTCCGCATCAAAGGTCACGGTTGGCAAGCCCCATTTATCAAGTTTATCATAATCAAGGGTCATTCGGTTATCCTCGTAAGGCAACACTTCGCCAAAACCTCCCATTCCAAAGCTCCATCCACCAGGTTTAAGAATGGCTTCTTTTAAGACCTTGCCGTGAGAAAGCTCGGCGATTGTATCTTCCCAGTTTCCTCTTCTTGCCCCACCCTGGTAGCCATAACCGCGTTTAAATGCCGTGGTATTTGAACTGCCTCCCAAGTTCCTGAATCGGGGAAGATAGATGCCAACAGGCTTTCTTCCCTTATAGTATTTGTCTTCAAAACCATCAAACTTTCCACTGGCACCTACATCAAGATGATGGTCCATAATGTTACGTCCAAGTTGGTCCGAATCATTTCCCATACCGTCTGGAAACCGTTCCGATTTTGATTGCATCAATATGGAAGTAGACGCTATAGAAGACGCACATAAAAAGATGACCTTAGCTTTGAACTCATGGTTTTCCTTGGTAATTCTGTCGATCACTTTTACGCCTGTAGCCTTTTTTGTATCCGGATCATACATAACCTCAGTTACAATAGCGTCTGGTCTTAATGTTAGGTTGCCTGTTCGCTCTGCTGCAGGCAAGGTGGAAGAATTACTGCTGAAATATGCTCCAAACGGGCATCCCCTGACGCAGCGATCCCGATATTGGCATCGATTCCTTCCTTCAAATAATTTGGAACTGTTTATATGTGCAACACGGCCAGGGGTCATAAAGCGGTCATCATAATGTTCAAGAAGTTGCTCACGAACATGATCCTCCACACAATTCAGTTCCATAGCGGGTTCAAATTTCCCGTCAGGAAGTTGCCGAAGCCCCAGATTTTCCCCGGTTACTCCTATATATGTTTCTACTTTATCGTACCATGGGGCTATATCCCGATAGCGCACCGGCCAGTCTACTGCAATTCCTTCATTTCTGTTGGCCGTGAAATCAATTTCGCTCCACCTATAACTGTGGCGTCCCCACGTAAGGGACCTGCCTCCAACATGGTATCCCCGCATCCAATCGAATCGCTTGATCTCATTATAAGGATGTTCAAGGTCATCGACAAACCAAAAATTGTGCTGCGCACGAACCGTGTAGCCGGTACGGGCTTGTTTTTCTTGTTTTGCAGCATCTTCCCTGGATAGCTCCCCATTGTTAGGAAAATCCCAGTCGTCCATAAGAGCAGTTGGATAATCTGTGATATGATTTACCATCCGGCCACGTTCCAACAAGAGGGTTTTTACCCCATTTTCGCATAGTTCTTTGGCTGCCCAACCACCACTAATACCACTACCTACAACGATGGCATCATAGGAGGCCTGTTCTTCATTATAATAAAATTTGCTCATGGAGATGCTCTCGAATTTTTAGAAGTACTAAATATAAAATTAATTTTCTACATTTAGTCGGAGGTAATCCCCGGAAAAAATTCTCCTGATCACCCACTGAATTTAAATCAAAACCAATGAAACGAAAAAGGTTAATTACTAAGAGTATTCTAGCAGGTATGGTTCTGGCTTTAGTAGGAATTTCTAGCTGTAAAGAAAAAAAAGAGAAGGTAAAAGCTGCTGAGGACGTAGTGGCAGAAGTGGAAGCTAGCGACCCTTTCTTTGAACTATCCCTGGCACAATGGTCTATGCACAGGATGATCAGGAACGATGGAACAGATCCATATTCATTTGCTGAAAAGGCAAAGGCCTGGGGTTTTACAGGCCTGGAATATGTGAGTCAGCTTTATGACAAAGAATTGGAAGCGGCTGATTACAGTGCAGAGGCAATGGCCAATTTTATTTCAAAATGTAATGAAGAAGCCGAAAAGCACGGGGTGAAGAATGTCTTGATCATGATTGACGGCGAAGGCGACTTGGCTGCTGATGACAAAGCAGAGCGTGATGTGGCCATTGAAAATCATAAGAAATGGGTAGATGCAGCGGCAGCTATGGGCTGTCACGCAGTGCGAGTAAATCTGTCGGGCAGTGATGATCCTGAAAAATGGATGAATAACAGTATTGATGGCCTAGGACGACTAGCTGCTTATGGGGCAGAAAAGAATATAGAGGTAATTGTAGAAAATCACGGGGGTCTCTCTTCTAATGCTTCTATGCTTACAGGGGTGATGCGATCTATTAATAAAACTAATTGCGGCACCTTACCTGATTTCGGAAATTTCTGCATCCGCAGAAATAATGCTTCCGATGGAGGAGGATGTGCTGAAGAATACGACAAATACCAGGGAGTCACAGAGTTAATGCCACATGCAAAAGCAGTGAGTGCAAAATCTCATGTATTTGATGCAGAAGGAAATGAGTCCAATATTGATTATGTACGTATGTTGCAAATTGTTAAAGATGCAGGCTATACCGGCTATATCGGGGTGGAATATGAAGGCTCAGAATTAAGTGAAGAAGAAGGCATTATTGCTACACGTGACCTGCTTATTAATGCGGCTAAAAAGCTCAATTAGATCATGAACGGGGTAACCATTCTTTTGAATGAACTGTTTGACTATAATTTCTTTTGCAATAAAACCATCATTGAATTTGCCAAAGAGAACGGATCGATTCCGGAAAGAAGTCAGAAGCTCTTCAACCATGTATTAAATGCACACCATATTTGGAATGCCAGAATAACTAAGTCGAAACCTGTATACGACGTATGGGAAGAACACAATATGAACAATTGGGCTGATATTCATTATGATAATCAGCGAAGTTCTTTTGAGATCATTACCAATACCGATGATTTTGAGTTGCGCTTAGATTATGAGAACATTGAAGGGCGCCTGTTTACTAATACCATTCAGGACATGCTCTTTCAAATTGTTAATCATTCAACACATCATCGAGCCCAAATGATGGCCAATTTCAGGGAGAACGGACTTGAACCTTTTGCCCTGGATTACATTTTTTACAAACGATAGCAAAACCAACATTTTTATGAAAACCGGAACCAGGGTTCAACTTTCCCTAATGATGTTCTTAGAATTCTTCATATGGGGCGGATGGTTTGTCACAATGGGTATCTACCTCCCGAATACGCTAAAATCTTCAGGGGCGGAAATAGCGATGGCCTATTCTACACAATCCTGGGGGGCAATTATCGCACCTTTTGTTATTGGTCTAATCGCCGATAGATATTTCAATGCAGAGCGTATCTTGGGAGTATTACACCTGGTGGGTGCTTTTATGATGTATCAATTGGCTAATGCAGATAATTTTGGCGCTTTCTTTCCCTATGTACTTGGATATATGATCCTCTACATGCCTACCTTGGCTCTGGTGAATTCGGTAGCCTTTAACCAGATGGACGACCCATCGAAACACTTTCCTAAAGTAAGGGTATTTGGCACCATTGGATGGATCGTTGCCGGACTGGTAATCAGCTATATTTTCCAATGGGATAACGAAGCGAATGTGGCTGGGGGAATGTTGAAAAACACCTTTTTAATGACGGCGGTGGCATCGGGTATTCTCGGAGTATTTAGTTTCACATTACCTAAGACGCCCCCTAAGTTAAAAGGGCAAAAGAATGTTTCTATATCTGATATTCTTGGCTTAGATGCTCTGAAGTTATTGAAAGACAGGAATTTCCTGATCTTTTTTATCGCTTCAATATTAATTTGTATCCCGCTGGCATTTTACTATCAGCACGCCGGTCAATATCTTGGCGAATTAGAGGTGACCAATGTTGCGGGCAAAATGACAATAGGCCAGGTTTCAGAAGTGGTCTTTATGCTTTTATTGCCCTGGTTCTTTATGCGATTTGGCTTTAAAAACACCTTGGTTCTTGGGATGCTTGCCTGGGGACTTCGTTATCTGTTATTTGCCTATGGCAATGCAGGAGAACTGGCGTTCATGTTATTAACGGGTATTGCCCTGCATGGGATCTGCTATGATTTCTTCTTTGTATCCGGACAAATTTATACGGATAGCAAGGCCGGTGATAAATACAAGAGTGCTGCTCAAGGCTTGATCACACTAGCCACCTATGGTTTGGGAATGTTGATCGGATTTTGGGTCGCCGGACAGATCACTGATATTTATGCCCTGACTGAAAATAGCCATGAATGGAAGAATATCTGGATCATCCCGGGTGTCTTTGCTCTTGCCGTGATGGCATTGTTTACATTGTTGTTCAAAAACGAAAAAATAGAGTATAAAAAGTAAGCAGCTATGCCAAAAAAAATAAGACTTGGACTTATTGGGGGTGGTGGGGATTCTCTGATAGGTATCCTACATCGTATCGCCTCTTTTATCAATGATAATTATCAAATAGTTGGGGGTGTATTTAGTATAGACTATGAGGGCAGTTTGGAGTTTGCAGATGAGATCGATGTACCCACTGACAGAGTCTATAAAGATTTCGACACCTTTATCGAAGAAGAGTTAAAATTACCTGAAGAGGAGCGTATCCAGGTATGCTCCATACTTACACCTAATTTTTTACACTATCCAATGGCCAGGAGACTGTTGGAAAATGGTTTTCATGTGATCTGTGAAAAACCAATGACGATGACCCTAGAAGAAGCCCATGAATTACAGGCAGTACACCGGGAATCGGGCAAAATATTTGCCCTGACACACACCTATACAGGCTACCCCATGGTTCGCCAAATGCGGGAGATGATAAAGGCCGGAGCTCTCGGGAAGATCCAAAAGGTAGATGCGCGTTATTACCAGGGGTGGATTAATCCTGTCATCCATGACCCGGAGCAGCGAGCTACGGTATGGAGACTTGATCCTGAGAAAGCAGGGATTAGCTGCTGTATGGGAGATATCGGCACCCATGCCTTCAATATGATCGAGTACACAACTGGCTTACAGGTGAAATCACTTTTAGCCGATTTCAATTATTTATATGAGGATAATGTGATGGATGTAGATGGTACGGTATTAGTTAGATTTGACGCCCATGTCAAAGGTGTGATACGAGCGAGCCAGGTAGCTACAGGAGAAGAAAATGGGCTGGCCATTGCCATTTATGGTGAAAAAGCCGCGTTTCGATGGGAACAGGAAAAACCTAATTACTTATATCGTTTAAGTGATACAGAACCCACCCAGATATATAAACCCGGGCATGGATATAATTCTGATCTTGCTTTGGCAGGCACAAAATTACCTCCAGGTCATCCGGAAGGAATTTTTGACGCCATGGCGAACATATATCTCGGTGTCGCAAAAGCTATTAGAGGGGAAACACATGATGCGGCGGAATATCCAACAATAGAAGATGGGGTACGTGGGTTGAATTTTGTGGAAGCTACGGTAGCTTCACATAAGGGAGGGAATATTTGGGTAGAGATGGAATCCTAGACTGGATACACTTTTTCAAATTCCTCGCAGACGACAATCATACTTTCACGCGGAACTCTCCCAAAGGCTTCTAATTCCCGTAAATAGTAGTCCCAATGGGTTTTTTTCCAATATTCAAGAGAACCGTCTCCTTCGCCTTCTCTTTGAGCGTAATCTTCAGAAACGCTGAAAAAAGGTTTCATTTTAACGGCAGTGGTCCGGACAATGCATTTTGCCTTCCCCTCCCAATCCGTGATTATTGTAAAGTCGCCAATTTTAGGTAATACTTCTTCGCGATGCTGTAGGCCGAGCAAGGAATGACTTGTTGCCTTTTTTTTGCCGGCAAGTACCAGCTTCAGGCATGCATTTGCATCCTTCTCATTGTCACAGAAATGAGTAACCTTGGGTTCTTCAGAAAAGGCATACTCCAGGTGCTTATCCAGATAATCGCCCCAAATGTTTCTGGCAGATCTATTTTCCATTGATCACAGTACTGGTTAATTGCTTTGTTCTACCCAACTCAATTGAGTTGCATTAATAGTAACGCTTTTTTATCGTATTCCTTATATTTATACCTTAGACCGGGAATCCAACTGCAACCGATACGAAAGCTAAATATAGGATTATTTACCTAAATCCTACAAGGCGGTTTCCTATTGAATACTTATAAGAATACGTATGAAGACTATTAAAGGCCCGGCCCTATTTCTGGCACAATTCGTAGATAAGGAAGCACCGTTTAACACCTTGGATGGTATGTGTCAATGGGCCTCAGACCTTGGCTATAAAGGCATTCAGATCCCAACATGGGAATCCTTCCTGATCGATCTGGACAAGGCTGCAGAAAGTCAGACATATTGTGATGAGCTCAAAGGCAAGATCAATGGTTATGGCCTGGAAATCACAGAGCTTTCTACCCACCTCCAGGGTCAATTAGTTGCTGTACATCCGGCCTATGATCTGATGTTTGACAACTTTGCACCAGATGCCGTAAAAAACAACCCTAAGGCCCGTACACAATGGGCCATAGATGTGGTTAAAAAAGCGGCAACGGCAAGCAAACGTCTGGGCTTAAACGTCCACGCCACTTTTTCCGGCGCCTTATTGTGGCATACCTGGCATCCCTGGCCCCAAAGACCTCCTGGTTTAGTGGAATTGGGTTTTGAGGAATTAGCAAAAAGATGGATGCCCATCCTGGATCATTACGACACCGAAGGCGTAGATGTATGTTATGAGATCCATCCTGGTGAGGATCTTCACGACGGGGATACTTTTGAACGATTTTTGGAAGCAACCGGAAACCACAAACGGGTAAATATACTCTATGATCCCAGCCATTTTGTATTACAACAACTAGACTATATAACGTATATTGATCACTATCATGAGTTTATCAAAGCTTTTCATGTAAAAGATTCCGAATTCAATCCGACGGGCAAGAAGGGGGCATTCGGGGGTTATAATGATTGGAGTGATCGGGCAGGACGATATCGTTCTCCGGGCGACGGACAGGTAGATTTTAAGTCGATCTTTTCCAAGCTTACTCAATATGGCTGTGATGTATGGGCAGTAATGGAATGGGAGTGTTGTATAAAAAGTCCGGAACAAGGCGCCAGAGAAGGCGCTAAATTCATTCAGGACCATATTATTGAAGCTACGCAAAAAACATTTGATGACTTCGCTGGTGGAGACATTGACAAGGATAAATTAAAAAACATATTAGGACTTTAAATCAAAATGTATGATTAAGAAAATAGCAGGATTAGTGCTAATGACATTATTTATTCAGTGCAAGGAAAAAGAAAAGGAATCGAAAGAGGAATCTGCAATGGATGAGACGACAGAAGTAAGCCCTCAAAGCGAAGGAAATGAAGAATGGACAATCTTATTTGATGGCAGCAATTTTAATTCCTGGAAGGGATATTTAAAGGAAGAAGTTCCAGATACATGGAAACTCGAAGATGGGACAATGGTGTTTTACCCGCCAGAAAATAAACCCGCCGGCGAGAGCTATAATATTGTGACCAAAAAAGATTACAACAGTTTTGTTTTGTCTCTGGATTGGAAAATATCCCCTGCCGGGAATAGTGGTATTTTTTGGGCCGTCGTAGAAGATGAACAATTCTCCGAGGCTTATCAAACGGGTCCGGAGATCCAGGTATTGGACAATGCCGGTCATCCCGATGCCAGTGCCGGTGGCGGAACACATACGGCAGGCTCTTTATATGACATGGTTGCTCCCAGTGAAGATGCCACCAAACCTGCCGGAGAGTGGAATAGTTGTGTTCTAACAGTAGATTACAACACCAACAAAGGCTCTGTAGTATTAAACGATGTTTTGATCGTAGAATTCGAACCTTCAGGGGATGTTTGGGATGGGATGATCGCAAAATCAAAATTTGCCGATTGGCCAGGATTTGCTAAAACCCAAACCGGCAAGATCGGTTTGCAGGATCATGGAGATATTGTAGCCTATAGAAATATCAAGATCAAAGAACTTTAGAATGAAATCTCCTTACTGTTGATGACAACTAAGACCACAGGATCAGTATGATGCTAGGCAGGTGAATTACAGGAATATTTGACGGAGAGAAGTAAAGACTGATGGATATCTTTTTCTGGATTACGATCGGACAAGGCTTGCTATTGACCCTCATAGGAGTGATCTATGCACAATATCCTCCCAAAAAGATCAATCCAATTTATGGATACAGAACGAAGCGTACAATGGCCAATCAAACGGTCTGGGACTACGCTAATAAAATAGGGGCCCAGATAATCATTTGGACCGGTTTGATCTGTACTGCAATGGGAGCCATCGTATATTTTATCTATCCGAATACATATGCAGTTATCATTACTTCGGCTCTTGTAGTTATGGGCTTGATTTTAGGAATGATTCTATGTGAAAAAGACCTGAATTCGGAATTCGACAAAAAAGGCAACCGCAAGTCAAAACCCTAATTTTGGTTACCTTTGAGCCAATATAATTCGCACCTATGATCCAATCCATGACCGGATTTGGGAAACACAGCATTCAACTTCCCACAAAAAAGATAACCATTGAGTTAAAATCCCTCAATAGCAAGACATTGGATATCAATGCCCGGATGCCTGTAGCCTACAGGGAGAAGGAATTGGAGTTTAGAAAAACGATCGCTAAAAAGTTGCTGAGGGGAAAAATAGATTTTGGTTTGTATGTTGAATATACAGGCCAGGAAGCGCCGGCCGACATTAATGTGGGCGTTGTGCGGGAGTATATGAATCAGCTGCAGGAAATAGCAAGTGGAGACGATCTGAAGTTAATGGAAATGGCCCTGCGTTTGCCTGATGCCTTGCGAACTCAGCGCAATGAGTTAGATAAGGAAGAGTACAAATCTATATGCGACACTTTGGATACAGCACTAGTTGAAATCCAGAAGTTTCGCCGCAGTGAAGGCGATGTTTTAAAAGCGGATTTTGAAAAACGACTCGCCATCCTGAGTCAATTGATGGTAGAAGTAGAAAGACTAGATCCTGAACGTAAGGATGCGATGCGGGAACGTTTGACCAAGGCCATACAGGAATTAAAAACAGAAGTGGATGAAAACCGTTTTGAACAAGAGTTGATCTACTACCTGGAAAAATACGATATCACTGAAGAAAAAGTTCGGCTAAATAACCATATATCCTATTTCCTGGAAACGCTTCAAACGCCGGATTCCAATGGTAAAAAACTCGGATTTATCACCCAGGAAATAGGAAGGGAGATCAACACTATTGGTTCAAAAGCCAATTATGCTCCAATGCAACAAATAGTGGTTCAGATGAAAGATGAGTTAGAAAAAGTTAAGGAACAAATGCTCAATGTACTCTGATGGAAGGAGGAAAATTGCTCATTTTTTCTGCCCCTTCTGGTAGTGGTAAAACCACGATAGTCCGACATTTATTACAACAGCCAGAACTCAATCTGGCATTTTCAGTTTCCGTCACTTCAAGGCCGCGTAGAGGAAATGAAGTAGAAGGGGTCAATTATTACTATATAACCGCTGAAGAGTTCATTCAAAAGATCAAAAATGAAGAATTCCTGGAATGGGAAGAGGTGTATCGCGATAATTTTTATGGAACCCTCAAAAGTGAAGTAGAGCGGCTATGGGCCGAAGGAAAAAATGTCATATTTGATATTGACGTCGCGGGTGGGCTTCGGATCAAAAGGAAATTCCCGGAAAAGACGCTGGCCGTATTTGTGAAACCGCCAAGTATAGATGAATTAAAAATTCGTCTAAAAAAACGAAGCACGGAAAGTGATGACAAGATCAATATGAGAATTGCCAAAGCTTCGGTCGAGATGGCAACTGAACCCCTCTTTGATGTCGTAATAAAGAATTATGACCTAAAGGCAGCTTTTAAGGACGCTCATCGTTTGGTCGCCAAATTTGTCGGCGCTCCGGAACCAGAATTCGAGGATAACGAAGAATAAGGCAGTGAAGAATGTAGGCTTGTTTTTCGGAACCTTTAACCCCATTCATCTGGGGCATCTTGTTATCGCCCAATATCTGGCAGAATTTACCGAGATGGACGAGGTGTGGTTTGTCGTTACCCCCAAGAGTCCGTTTAAAATGAAAAAAACCTTGTTGGATAACAATCACAGGTACCAAATGGTCTTTGAAGCGATCAAGGATTATCCAAAATTGAAAGTTAATACGATTGAATTTAAATTACCTCAACCTAATTATACCATTAATACTTTAGTACATCTGGAAGAAAAATACGGGGAAGATCATAGCTTTTCATTGATCATGGGCTCAGATAATCTGCAACATTTCCACAAATGGAAAAATTACGAGGCTATTTTGGAGAATTATTCAATATATGTCTATCCTCGGATTACTGAGAAAGTGGAGAATCCATTCCTGGAGCATCCTAAAGTGCATATGACGGAAGCTCCCATCATGGAGATATCTTCTACTTTTATACGCAAGGCCAGGAAAGATGGAAAGGATGTACGTGCCATGCTGCCTGAGGCTGTATGGATCTATATGGACGAGATGAATTTCTATGAATAAGCTCAGCTCAGCTGTCTGAGATACTTTTAAGGGAAATGACATTTTGGATTTGATCAAAATTGCTACCTTGGGTTTTTATCACCGATTTCTACCGAATTTATGGATTATGGAATAAAAGATATCCTGGAATTAATAGGCTCACTGGGGCTCTTTTTATTTGGGATGAAAGTGATGAGTGATGCGCTTTTGCAACTGGCAGGAGATCAGATGCGAAGTATATTGGCACGAATGACCTCTAACCGCTTTCTGGGCATTCTAACGGGATTTCTGATCACCTCTGTTATTCAATCTTCCTCTGCTACTACCTTGATGGTCGTTAGCTTTTCAAACGCTTCCCTACTAACTCTTACTGAGGCGATCTCTGTGATCATGGGAGCTAATATTGGCACAACGATCACTGCCTGGCTGATTACGATCCTGGGTTTTAAAGTCAGTATGAGCTCAATAGCACTGCCACTGGTAGGCTTCGGTTTTCTCTTTACGTTTTCAAAAAAAGAAAAGGCAAAGCACTGGGGCGGCTTCATTATTGGGTTTGCACTATTATTTATTGGGCTTCAATTTTTAAAAGAAGCCATGCCCAATATTAATGAGAATCGGGAAATGCTGGCTTTTCTCAACCAATATACAGAAGCTGGATTCTGGTCTGTGCTTCTCTTTTTGTTGATCGGGACTGTGCTAACTGTAGTGATACAATCCTCGAGTGCAACTATGGTATTGACCATAATAATGACGGCCGAAGGTTGGATTCCTTTTGAACTAGCCGCTGCCATGGTACTGGGAGAGAATATAGGGACTACGATAACAGCTAATATTGCGGCAATTGTTGCAAATTATCAGGCAAAGCGTACAGCAAGAGCACATTTTATTTTCAATGTAGCCGGAGTAGTATGGATGTTACTAGTTTTTTATCCTTTTTTGCAAATGATCAGTTGGTTTGCGCAAAAAACGGGTTCCGAAAATCCATATGTAACAGCTGCAGCCATCCCGGTTGCGCTCTCTCTTTTTCATACTGTCTTTAATATTCTTAATACTTTCTTCCTCGTTTGGTTTGTCAAGCCCATGGCGCGGATTGTCGAACGCATGGTTGCTGTGAAAGTAATGCCTGAAATGGCTATTGATGAGCCCAAATTTCTTAATGATAAAATGCTTAAATATCCTGAAACTGCTATCGCAACCTTGATAAATGAAAGCAAGTATTTGTATAAAAATTCCATTTTTGAGATCGTCGCTCATGGTTTGAATATTCATCGTGAGGATATAAAATCTGATCTAAAAGTCAAGAAGGTGATTAAGCGATCCAGGGAAGATATGAAAGCTGATGTACGGGAACTATACCTCACCAAAGTGAAAAACATCTACGGAGAGATCATACGATTTGCGACCAGGGCACAGAGCACACTTAAGATGAAAGATGCTCAGAATAATCGCATTATGGAAATAAAATTGGCCAATAGGAAAATGGTTGAGATTATTCGGGATGTCCAGGCATTGGGACTTAATGTTACTAAGTTCTTGGTTTCGGAGAATAAGGAGGTAAAGAAAATGTACGATGGTTTTAGAAGAAAGGTGATAAAGGTATTGCGTGTAATTTATTTATTCCGAACTGAAGAAGACCAGGAATTCTACCGTGTTAAATTGACCGAATTAAAAGAAGAGGCAGATAAAAATATTCTTCTTGGAAATAAAGAGATCAATAAGTTGATCAGGGAAGACAAGATCAAAGCAGATACGGCATCCTCATTGGTCAATGACCACGATAATGTAAATAGCCTTATCAAAAATTTAATAGAAGTAGCCGAGCTGCTATATGGCCATAAAGATCCCCTTGTTGAAAGTGGTATAAAGAAGAAGGATAAAAAAAGAAAGGCCGCATAGCGGCCTGTCTTTTAATCTGTTTTAGCGGCTTCTACCGCAATAACTTCCCGATCATTATACATATCGGACTTATCATAATACAATTGCAGTAAATTGATTGTGGCCGTGATAAGGTCTTTTGTTTCCAATAAGATCGAGAAATATAAAGTTGTATTTTTTGGACTTGAATCCTCTTCACGTGTTCTGGCGATCTGTTTGGTGATCTTCTCAGAAACGCGGTCATACAATTCTTGTTTCTTATCTAAAATTAATCCCATTTCTTCAAAAGAACGGTTGTCATACGCTTTTTTGGTATTGCTCAGTAGCTTTTCCAGGTCAGCATTTATTTCTGTGAGATCTTTGACCTGATTGTATTTGAGCTTTTTGTGATTATTGTTGACATGCTTATGACTGATCTTTGTAATATACTCGATAGATTGAGTAAAGTCTGTCAGATAACCGAGCAAGTTCATATAGAAATTACTCGCCTCAGCAGAACTGTCGTCAAGATTTTTAATGAAATAGAATAAATGATCCCTTAGATCTTCTACTTCTGTTGACAATTTATAGACATTTCCTTTGTTTTTCTTTAGTTGGTCAAGATCCTGCTTGGCTAAACCATCAATACTATTCCGATAAAGCTTGGAACCCCTC
>Ga0224508_10001510_pt1 | contig 20764 bp, 15 predicted proteins | sample SF_Jan12_sed_USG_4_FD_170157 | JGI IMG/M metagenome (GOLD analysis project Ga0224508, IMG submission 170157) | Sediment microbial communities from San Francisco Bay, California, United States - SF_Jan12_sed_USGS_21 | ecosystem: Environmental > Aquatic > Marine > Sediment | place: USA... | reverse complement strand
TCGATCGCGAGCGGGGCGGGGCGGAGTCGCGGCTCCAGGTCGTGGATGCTGGGGGTCCCATCGTCCGTCTCCGCGGTCGGCGACGACGCCTCACCGTCATCGACACGGGCGGACCACAGCTCCCTCACTTCCTCCCAGGGTGGCGCCAGTCCGGGGTCACCATGGTAGGCTTCATGGTGCCGCGCGAGAACGTCTGCGTCGTTCTCGCCGGACTCGAGCCGCAGCAGCGATTCGATCCCACCGCCACGGGCGGGGCTGATGACGGCGGACAGGTTCTCGCCGTGCACCCGAACCTCATCGAGTCCATCGTAGTCGTGGTCGACGATCTCCACGGTGAGCGGCTCGCCGGATCGCAAGAGGGCCTCCGCCGTCGCCAGCTCCCGCCATACGGCCTGACGCAGGTGGGGCAGATAGACGCCTCCGAAGACCCCGTGCCAGTAGGCGTCGTTGCACTGGGCGCGCCCGATGGCGCGTCGGGCCCCGAGCGGGTCCCCCCGTTCGCGACAAAGGCGCGATAGGGCCAGGGCCGACTTGTGCATCCGGTTCGAGAGCGGGTAGCGCGCCTGGAACCCTCTCCAGTGCCCGCCTCGTATCGACGGGTGCTTCTCGTCCACGACGCCGCGCAATCGCTCGAGTTCGAGGTTCGCGGCCCGAGGGAGCGTCCACCCCTCCATCTCCCGATAGGAGCCGGGCGATGGGTAGGCGAGTCCACCCGAGGGCTGGTGGGCCACGTCCCCCGTGGTGACGAGCTCGACGACCCCGTCCGCCCGGAGTCGCTCCATCGCGTCCAGAAACGACACGAGCCACCCCCGCTCGTAGACCCACCGGCGTGTCCCGGGCCAGCCGCCGAACTTCTCTCCGTCATCGCCGAGCACCAACGCATGCGCCGAGTCGTCGAAACGAGCCTGGAGGAAGTTGACGATCTGCTCGACGGGCGCGAACGGGATCAGATACCGGAGGCGCTCGTCGATCGACAGCAGGGTGAGTCTCCGGCCATCGGCCTCCGTCGAGTACGGACGGTCGAGCGCGTCGCGTTCCAACCCCGCCGCCAGGAAATGACGGTCGTCGAGCAGGGTGTATTCCACGCCCGCGGCCGATAGATCCGCGGCGAGATCCTGCTCCCAGACACGCTCGGTGAGCCACAGGCCGAGAGGGGCAGTTCCGAAACGCTCCGTCAGGGCGCTCCGCATCCACTGGACCTGTTCGATCCTGTCGGAGTGCGGCAACGCGGCGAGGATCGGTTCGTAGCGACCCGAGCCGATCAGCTCGATCTGACCATCCGCGACTTCGCGCCCGATCTCATCCAGCAGCGCGGCGTCATGGTCCTCCAGCCAGTCGAGCAGGGGCCCCGACACATGGAGCGTAATCGGCCGGAAGCCGCGCCGACGAGTCTCGGAGAGGAAAGGCCGGTACACCTCGTCCACATGCTCGCGGAAGACATGGTCGAAGTTTCCGACGGGCTGGTGGATGTGCAGAGCGAAGGCGAAGCGAAGCAGACCGCTCACGGGGGGCTCCCGAGCGGATGAGATCCGCGAATGCGCGAGCGATAGAGCCATGCGGCGTCCCCGATATCGGGATCGTTGCTGCGGGCATCCGCCAGGCGGGTCAGCAGGGTTTGCTCGAGCCGTTCGGCGCGCTCACGATCGGTCGCCGCGACGATGTCGATAGCATGCGCGGCGTAGGACATCACCTGGATTGGCTCCAGGCCGCCGATATCATCGAAGAACCACGCACAGGACGTGAACATTGCGGCTCGGTCGCGCGCGAGCCCTCGCGCCATGGGGGCCGCGGCGGCGTCCGCGATCGGGAGCTCGCCCGCGAGCCAAACCAGCGCGTCGCGAAGCACCGGGCGCCACGCCTGCTGCGACACTACCTCCGGCGCCATCTTGCATCCGCATTCCGCCCGCCAGCGTTCCACCCCATGCTCGCAACTCCAGGAAGACGGCTCGACGATCTCGACCTCGATGTCCGCGCCGTGGCGTGCGAGGCACGACGCGAAGTTCTCCACGCGAGTGCCGGCAGCGTTTCTCAGGCCGTCCACGACCCCCATCAGCGTGCGCTCGGCCCCGCGGTGGTGGTGCCCGAACGTCTCGGCGTCCGTCGCGATGGCGCGGAGTCTCGGCGGTTGCGAGTCGTCCAGGAGCCGGCCCAGCCAGGCCTCCTCGCTCTTCAGTAGCTCTCCGAAGGCGACCCCGTGGGAGAGCTTGCCATCATATACGAACACCGCGATTTCGCGACCGTCGTCCAGCGGGACCCGGCCCGCCAGCCCGTCCGCCGGCGACCCCGCCACCTGGTGCGGCGCCAGAACGGTGAATCCCAGGCCCTCCTCCGCGAGCGTCTGCAGGGTCGCCCGGTCGACCGCGGTCTCCGGGAGCCACATGCCGACGGGGTCACGGCCGAATCGGCGTCGAAAGTCCTCTATCCCCCAGCGCACTTCTGTCCGCCGGTCCGAGGGCGACGCGAGCGGCAGGATGATGTGGTGATAGGGCTGGGCCATGGCATTGCCGTGACCCAGCCTCGCCTGGCTCGCCGCGTCTCCGCGGACGGCGGCGTCGAGCACGTTCGGAGCTTCGCGCTCCAGCCACCGAAACAGCGTCGCACCCACATCGAAGCTCAGCCACTCGAAGGCACCGGCCTCCGCCAGCGGCTGGTAGCACTCCCGCGAGATCCTCGTGTTCCAGTCGTGATCCGGCGCAGCCGAAATCTCCTCGGGAACGATGCCGGTCCACGGGTCTTCGCGGGGTGGCTGATAGAAGTGGCCATGGATGACGACCGACCTGGAACGCTCGCCGCCGGGGTTCAGTTGTTCGTGACGTGGTTCGCGAGGGCACGCCGGTAGACGTCGAGATAGCGATCCGCGCTTGCCGCCCACCCGAAGTCCCGCTGCATGGCTTCGACGACGTGTTCCTCCCAGGTCGCCGGCCCCTGGCTGAAGAGCGACGTCGCGCGCGACATCGCGAGCTTCAACTCCTCCGTTGAGAATTCGTCGAAGAGGAAGCCCGTCACCTGATCCTCGATCGTGTCGGCCAGACCGCCGACGCGCCGCGCCACGGGAATGGTCCCGTAGCGTTGGGCCCGCATTTGAGTGAGCCCGCACGGCTCGTACAGCGAGGGCATGAGGAGGAGGTCGGCTCCGGCGAGGAGCACATGCTCCTTCGGCTCGGAGAAGTTCGTGTCCACGATGATGCGGTGCGGATGGCGCGCCGCGATCTCGCGCAACGCCCGCTCGTAGCGCGCTTCGCCCTCGCCGAGGAAGATGAACTGACCCTCTGACTCCTCGAGCACATCGTCATCGATCAGCAGGTCGATGCCCTTCTGGCCGACGAGTCGCGCCGTCATCCCGAACAGAGGGATCCGCGCGTCCACGGGCAGTCCGCAGGTGGCCTGGAGGGCTTCCTTGCAACGCCGCTTGCCGGCGAGGTCGTCCGCGGAGTAGGTGGCGACGATCTCGGTGTCCGTCGACGGGTTCCACACGTCGACGTCGATGCCGTTCCTGATCCCAATGAACTGGTCCTGGAGCTCGATGAAGTTGTGATGAAGGCCGAAGCCCCCGGCCTTGGTGCGTAGCTCGTGGGCGTGAGTGGGGCTTACGGTCGTCGCGTAGTCGCTGAAGACCAGTCCGCCCTTCAGGAAGTTCACCTGTCCATAGTACTCGAGCCATCTCCAGTGGAAGAGATCCGGCGCCAACCCGATCTGCTCGAGAACGTCGGGCTCGAAGAGGCCCTGGTACCCGGCGTTGTGAACGGACAGGATTGCCGCCATGCGGTCGTAGACGTCGATGCCGGAGAACCTGGTCCGCAGGAAGACCGCCGCGAGGGCCGCGTGCCAGTCATGCGCGTGCACCACGACCGGAACGTTCAGGAGCTCGTGCAGCACCTGCAGGGCTGCGAGATTGTAGAACGCGAATCGCAGCGGATTGTCCGGGTAGTCACCTCCGCCCTCCCCGTAGATCCCCGATCGATCGAAGTATCCCGCATGATCGATGAAGAGCACGCGGGGGTTCTGTCTCGGGCCGGCCGGTTGATAGATGCGGGCCTCCTCGAGGCGCTCGCCGATCTGTACGTGAAACGGTTCGCGGGCCAGCTCGAGGTCGGGATGGGCGTCTCGCACGGAGCGGTACAGTGGCATGAACACGGTGACCGGCGTCCCGGAGGCCGCCTGGAACGTGGCGATCCCACGGACGGCTTCGGCCAGCCCGCCCGTCCGGGCGTACGGCCAGTACTCGGCCACCATGTGCACGACGGCCAACTCCTCGGCAGGGCGTTGCCGGGAGTACCGGATCGGCGAAGCCGGGTTGGCCACCGTGTTGACGTCTCTCATACTACCTCGCCGCGCGGTCGACGATCTCTACCGCACTGGAATCGTTCATGCCCGGTGGAACAGCGGGTTGCCTATTATGACGGGCGCCCCCATTCCGGGAAACCACATCCGGGGAGGAGCAAGACCCGGGCCGCCGTATATGGAGACCCTGACTGAACTTGAGCACGCCTGAAGAGAGGCCTCCCGCGAGTATCGCCGCCTTGCTCGCCGGCGTTTGCCCTGATCCCGCCGGCGTCCTGGGTCCGCTCGACCCCGGTGGCGACGGGCGGGGCGCCCTCGACCGAATCCGTGTCTTCCTTCCGCCCGCCCTGCGGGTCGAGGCAGGCGCGCTCAGGCGGGACGGCCGCGAGGAGTGGATGGAGCTCACTCGTGTCCACCCGGAGGGGGTCTTCGAGGGGTCGACCCCGGCGGGGGCCGATGGGGCGTACCGGCTTCGCGTCCACTGGGATTCCGGAGATGTCGGGGAGCTCGAGGACCCCTATCGCTTCCAGCCCACGATTCGGCCCGACGACCTCGCCGCGTTCGCGGACGGCGAAGAGACCCGCCTCGACCGGGTCCTCGGAGCCACCCGCCGAACGATCGATGGAGTGACGGGGACCCGCTTCTCGGTGTGGGCGCCGCGTGCCATGGCCGTGAACCTGATGGGGTCCTTCAATGGCTGGGAGGGTCGGCGGAACCCGATGCGCCCACTCGGCGACACGGGTATCTGGGAACTCTTCCTGCCCGATGTGGGTGACGGGGCGCTCTACAAGTACGAGATCCGAACGTCCCGCGAGGAGCTCACGGGCTCGGACGACGAGGTCCCCCCCATCGTCGAGAAGACCGATCCGCTCGGGCGGGAGATGGAGCTCCGACCGCGCACGGCCTCGGTCGTTACGGGCCCAACGGAGTTCGAGTGGACGGACGAAGAATGGGTTGGCGGACGGCCCGCGCGCGGGGCCCCGGATCGCCCGCTCTCGATCTACGAGGCGCACCTGGGCTCCTGGCAGAGGTCCGAAACGGGGGAGTGGTTGGGGTACCGCGAGCTGGCGACCACCCTGCTCCCATACGTCCGAGAGCTGGGGTTCACGCATGTCGAGCTGCTTCCCGTCACCGAACACCCGCTCGACAGAAGCTGGGGATACCAGACCGTCGGGTATTTCGCCCCGACGTCTCGGTACGGCGCCCCGGACGATTTTCGCGCATTCGTCGACGAGGCACATCGGCTCGGACTCGGCGTGATCCTCGACTGGGTCCCCGCGCACTTCCCGTACGATGCGCACGGCCTCTGGAAGTTCGACGGCGCCGCGCTCTACGAACACCCGGATCCGCAGCGCGGGCATCACCCCGACTGGGGCACGGCGATCTTCGACTACGGGAGGCCCGAGGTCGTGTCCTTTCTGCTGTCCAGTGCACGCTTCTGGATCGACGAATACCACGTCGACGGTCTACGCGTCGATGCCGTGGCCTCGATGCTCTACCTCGACTACTCGCGTGACGAGGGGGAGTGGGAACCGAACCCGGCCGGCGGACGGGAGAATCTCGAGGCCCTGGCGTTCCTTCGACGTCTGACGGGTACGCTACACGATCAGTGTCCAGGAGTCTTGCTGATCGCGGAGGAGAGCACCGCCTGGCCGGGAGTCACGTCGCGGGTATCCGAGGGTGGACTCGGGTTCGACCTGAAGTGGAACATGGGCTGGATGAACGATTCGCTGGCGGCGATGAGTTCGGAGCCGGAGCGACGATCGGAGGTCCATGAGAAGCTCACGTTCTCACTCCATTATGCACACACGGAGCGCTATCTCCTTCCCGTATCACACGACGAGGTAGTACACCTCAAACGATCGCTTGCATCGAAGATGCCCGGAACGGAGACCGAGAAACTGGCGGACGTTCGGGTGTTTCTCGCGTACATGTGGACGCACCCGGGGGCGAAGCTCCTGTTCATGGGGAGCGAGCTCGGGGAATGGCGGGAGTGGTCCGAGGAGCGGGCCCTGGATTGGGATCTGCTGGAGAGCCCCGCACACCGGGGCCTGAGCGAATGGGTCCGCGCCCTCAACGGGGCCTACGCCGCCTGGCCGGCGCTCCATACGCTGGACACGTCGCCGGAGGGATTCGAGTGGGTCGACGTCCACGATTCGACACGCAGCGTCCTCGCCTACCTCCGGTGGGCTCCCGATCGACTGGACGTCGTCGCGGTCGCCGCGAACTTCTCGAATGAGACATGGTCCGAATACCGATTGGGGCTTCCGGCCGAAGGGGTCTACGAGATCCTGCTCGACAGCGACGAAGAGCGCTTCGGCGGTGAGGGTCGGACGGTGATCGCCGAAGCTGCCACGGCGACCCCTCATCTCGACCGCCCGGCGTCCATCGAGCTGGACTTACCGCCTCGCACCGCAGTGCTCCTTCGGCCGAGTCGACCTCAGCGGGGGTAGGACCCGGACGGCGCCCTAGCTCGCGAAGAGATGCAGACGTGTCGAGAAGGCGTCCGCCATCTCTTCGAGGGTGCGGAGGTCCGGGTGTCGAAGGAAGATCATCCCGTCCGATATCAGGGTCGCCTGCCAGTTTCGTCGCGGCGCGCCCACCGGCAGAAGATCGAGGTCGCACACCCACCGGTCGTACTCCTGAAGCAATGGAGCCAGTCCCTCGATGCGCTCGATCCGGCCGGTTCCGATCGCTCGCTTGACCACCCAGCACGCGTTGTATTTCCGTTCGATCGGCTGGGTCCACTCGGCGTGGACGATGGCCTCGGCCCATCCCCGGTAGGTGTCGATGTCGCAGGCGAAGTTGATGAGGTCGACCGTCCGCACGCCGGGAGGACGGGCCGCGATCTCTCCGAAAACGGCCTCGCCGGATGGCGTGGCGTACCATTCCATGTGCGTGTAGCCGGTCCGGAATCCCAGCGCTTCCAGCACCGCGAACCCCATTCCGCGGCCGCTCGAGAGCTCGGGAGCGCTCACGTCCCGGAGCGCGAAGGTCTGCGGGCTCAGCCACTCGTGTTGCTTGCTCTCGAGGGCGCGAGGTCGATAGCGGCAGATGTTGTAGTGTGCGATCTCGCCTCCGACGCACACCGTGTCGAACGTCATGTCCTCGCCTTCGACGAACTCCTCCACGGAGACCTGGGGGACGTGGCGCAGGGCGGGGAAGATCCGCTCGAGTTCCTCGGGCGAGTCGATCCGATACGTATCGGCGGACCCCGCGCCGGCGATGGGCTTCACGATCAGCGGATAGCCGATGCGCTCGGCAGCGTCGCGACACTCGGCGACCGTGGTGGCGCTCCCGTGGCGTGGCGTCCGGATCCCGGCCGCGTCGAGGACCTGCTTCATGACCTCCTTGTCGCGGAACGGGATCGTCTCCGCCACCGTCATCCCCGGCAGCTCGAGCGCCTCGCGGAGTCGGGCCGCGAGAATCATGTACGGCTCCCATAGGCACTCGACCCGGTGAATCGGCGTCTCGGCGGCGAGCTCGCGAACGACCCGGAGGACGTCCTCTTCATCGACGAGCGAGCGGACCTGCACATGTCTGCCGACCGCTTCGCGGGCGATTTCGGGGAGGGCCGTCTTCGGCTGATCTCCGAGTCCGATGACGCTGGCGCCCACTTCAGCGAGGGCGCGGGTGAAGTACTGCATCTCGGCCGGATATCCAGGGGAGAGCATCAGGACGTTCATTCTCTCGGTCGTTCTCCTGTCGGGTTCGGTCCCCGCCTCTCGGCGGGGCAGGCGGCGTCAGCCGAGTTCCACACGGACGCGCGTGACGATCTTGGCGAGGGCCTCTTCGACGACCTCGGTCTCGGGATGCCTCACGATGATGTAGCCCTCGCCCTCGTAAGACGAGCTCTGCGGTTGCCCTTCGCGCGGCAGCCGGCTCTCCACGCAGATCGGTCCGATCTCCTCGTAGATCTCACGCAGGCCTTCGATGCCGCGGACCCGTCCGCGCCCCTGTCCCCTCAGGTACGCGGCCCCTGCCGCGTAGGGCCGCGGCCGCGTCTCGAATTCGCCCGTCACCATCAGCCGGGCCCAGGCGGCGTAGAGGTCGAAGTCGTGCGCCCACGAAATGAGTGTCGTGAACTGGGCGCCAGGGGGACGAGCCCCGACCTCGGAGATGGCCACCGATCCGTCCGGGCGACGGAACCACTCCATGTGACTCAACCCGGTGTCCATGCCGAGGGCGTCCAGCACGTCACCGGCGACCTGTCGGATTCCGTCGTATCGAGGCGAATCGACCTCGCGAGGCAACAGAACACACCATTGGATCCAGGGCTCTCGGAGGACTTCGAGAGGGGAGGGCAGGTAGTGATTGATCGAGTGCCAGACGACGCGGCCGCCAATCGACATGGCGTCGAACGAGTGTTCCTCGCCCGTGACGAACTCCTCGATGAGCACCGGTCGATCGGCGGATAGCGGCGAGACCCGGAGACTCTCCACGAGCTGCATCTCGTCCTCGAGCCGGTAGGTGCCACGTCCGCCGGAGCCGGCAGGCGGCTTGACGATGAGCGGATACCCCACGGAGCGGGCGAACGCGAGCGCCTCCGCCTCGTCGCGCGCAAGCGCATGGCGGGCGCAGGGGAGACCCGCGGTGCGCAGAACATCCTTCATCCGCGACTTGTCTCTGAAATTGGTCGCCCGCGCGGCTCCCATACCGGGGATGCCGAAGCGATCCCGCAGCTCTCCGAGCGGGACCTGAAGCTCCTCCAGCGCGCCGAGCAGTCGATCTATCGAACCGAGCTCGGCAGCCAGGAGATCGATACCCTCCGTGATGCCGGCCGCGTCCAGCGCGTTCGGGACGCGTGCGTGCGCGGCGAGACGGTCCTGAATGCCCGCGGGAAGCAGGTTCAGCGGGTCCTGGCTGATCAGTCCCAGGCGCGTCCCCGGGACCCGCGCGACCGCGTCGAGGAATCTCAACGTCGTTGGCAGGAAGAAGGGGGCAACGAAAACGACGTTGGACATGGGGGGGCTCGGACGTTCGGTCGGTCAGTCGGGCGCACCCGGCCGGGCACGATTCCCGCAGTTTCCGTACTGGCATTCACGGAGGGCAAGGGTATCATTCGAGGCTCCGAAAAAGAAGCACCAGTCACCCAACCGGGCGAGACCATGCACGTTGTCTTCATAGAGCCGCGATTCCCGGGCAACCAGAAAGAGTTCGTCCGCGGATTGCGGGACGCGGGCGCCGTCGTCTCGGCGATCGGTGAGGCTCCGGCCGAAGGGCTCGGAGACCAGTTGACGTCCTGGCTGGCCTTCTACGAGCAGGTGGACTCCGTGTGCGACGAGGACGCGGTGGGTCGAGTGGTGCAGGAGCTTCACGCCAGGCGTCCGGTGGAGCGACTCGAGGCCACCGTCGAGGCCCACATCCTCCCGATCGCCAACGTCCGCGAGCGCCTCGGGATCGCCGGGACGTCGGTACGCACCGCGTATCTGTGCCGCGACAAGCCCGCCATGAAGGAGGCGCTGCGCGAGGCCGGCGTCGCGACCGCTCAGTCCATCGGCAGCGGGGAAACCGATGAGATCGTCGAGTTCGCCGAAACCGTCGGATTCCCACTCATCGTGAAGCCGCGCGCCGGTGCGGGTGCCTCGGGCACCTACCGGGTGGATGACCGGGCCCAGCTCGACGATCTGCTTCCAACGTTGGGCGTGGGCCGCGGGCCGGAAGTGGCGGTCGAGGAGTTCGTGGACGGGCACGAGGCGTTCTACGACACGCTGACGATCGGCGGCACGGTGGTGCACGATTTCATCACGCACTACTACCCAAACGTCCTCGAGGCGATGCGGAGCCGGTGGATCTCTCCACAGTTCATCACGACGAATCGGATCGATACGGCCGAGGGATACGGCGAGGTCCGGGAACTGGGCCGCCGGGTCATCGAGGCGCTCGGCGTCGACACGTCCGCCACCCACATGGAGTGGTTCTTTGGAGAGAAGGGGCTCAAGTTTTCCGAGATCGGATGCAGGCCGCCGGGCGTGCGGGCCTGGGACCTCTACAGCGCCGCCAACGATTTCGATATCTACCGCGAATGGGCGATGTGCGTCCTGTATGGTCGTACGACCCAGTCGCCCTCGCGAAAGTACTCGGCGGGCATCATCACGCTGAGGCCGGAGGCGGACGGCCGGATCGCCGGATACGATGGTCTCGACGAGGTCGAGGGGCGATTCGGAGAGTGGATCATCGACACCCACATTCCGCCGCCCGGCAGCCCCACACAGCCCGTCGAGGCCGGCTATATGGCGAACGCGTGGATGCGCTTCCGTCACCCGGACTACGATGAGCTCCGTCGCATCCTCGACACGGTTGGGGAGACGGTCCGGGTGAGGGCGTCGTGACCGCGAAGGCACGTACGCCGGCTCGAAGCCGACCCCGGCCGTCGCCCGCATCCGGATCGAACCAGGACGCCGGCGCCCGCCGGATCGTCCTGCTCGGCCCTCAGCGAGACCGCCCGACGCTCGCCGACACGATCATCGCCCTCAAGGGGAGCGATGTTCTGCCGTCGGGGGCCCGTCTCGCCACCGTGACCGCCGGGTGGCAGGATCGCGAAGGAGACCCGGAGCTGACTCCGGTCGACGCGGGGACGGAGGTCGTCGACCTCGGCCTGTACGCAGGGGCGAACCGGGTCGCCGAGGCGGACCCGGACCTGGCGGCCGGTCACCACGACGCCCAGCGACGGTTGAGGGAGCTCCGCCGCGCGTACAACCTGCGATTGCGAGGGGCGATGTCGACCTGGACGAGCCTCGGGGCGATGACCGGCGACGAGCGCGTGCTCGAGCCCGAGCGGGCGGACGCGCTATCGAGCATCCGCGCGCTGGACACGCGCCACCTCGCTCGCGTGGCCGAGATCCGGGGCGTGTACGAGGAACGATTTCGCCCGCATGAACGCGATTCCGTGCAGGCCGAGCGTGCCGGGATCGAACAGCGCCTCGAGGACACCGATGGGCTTGTCTTCGCCGGTGGACACGTTGCGACGCTGATCAACCGGCTCCGGATGTTCGACCTGGCGGGCCTGCTTGGAGAGCTGCCGATCATCGCGTGGTCCGCCGGCGCAATGGCCCTCGGAGCGCGCGTCGTGCTCTTCCACGATCGGCCGCCATGGGGCCCGGGTAACGCGGAGGCGTTCGAGATTGGCCTGGGGGTGTTCGACGGGCTCCTGCCCCTTCCGCACGCGACCGCTCGTCTGGCCCTGGACGAGCCGGAACGGATGGGTCGGCTCTCGCGGCGCTTCCGCCCCACCGTCTGCGTTCTCCTCGACCCGGGCACACGGCTCGACCGGGTCGAAGGGCGGTGGGTGGCGGAAGAAGCACGGCAGGTGGACCAGCGCGGTACGGTGTCGCCGTTCGGGGCGCTCGCCGCATGAGGCGAACCGAGGTGGCCTGGCATGAGGCGGCCGGGCTCGAGGGCGAATCGCCGATGCCCGTTCCCGCGACGATCCAGGAGCTGGAGGCTGGCGACCTCGATGCTGCCGCGATCGACGCGTTCCTCGAAGCACATGCGTTCCCGCTCGCGGAACCTCCGTTCTACACCTTCGTCTATCGTGGCGCGGCGGACGTGGTTCGACTGCGGCACTGGATCTTCGGTCTCGCCACATCACTGCCGTTCACTCGGGTCGGGCGAAGCGACGTGTGGTATCGGACGGTCGAGATTCCGGATGACTCGCGAGTCGAGTACAAGATCGAAGTGGTCAGCCGCGGAAAGGCGGGGTGGGTTGCCGACGATCTGAATCCCCAGGTCGCGCGGGATCCGTTTGGAACCAACTCCGTGCTCGCGGCCCGCGGGTACGAGGAGCCCGAGTGGGCGCAGTCCGATCCCGGGGTGTCCGCGGGCTCGTTCGACGAGCTCGTCATCGAGAGCCGGGCCTTCGAGTCGTCTCGCCGCGTGATGGTCTACCGTCCCCCCGGCTTCCGCGACGCACGGAAGTACCCGCTTCTCGTGGTGCACGACGGCCCCGAGTACCTCGAGTACTCCAGACTGGGGGTGGTGCTCGACCGCCTGACCGCCGCCCTGGAGATCCCGGCAATGGTCGTCGCCCTCGTTCCGCCCCAAGATCGGATGGAGGAGTACGCCGCCGATGAGCGTCACGCGCGTTTCGTCGTGGAGGAGCTGCTCCCCGGGCTCGAGGACGCCTATCCGCTTCGGGAGTCTGCGCACTCCCGCGGCCTCATGGGTGCGAGCCTCGGCGCGGTCGCGGCGTTCGACGTCGCTCGCCGTCACCCCGATCGCTTCGGGGCGCTGCTGCTGCAGTCCGGCTCGTTCGCGTTCACCGATATCGGGGATGCCGAGCGGGGGTCCGTGCTCGAGCCGGTGATCCGCATGATGAACGGGTACCGCGAAGCCCCCGTGCGAGTCGCCGAGCGGGTCTTCCTCTCGGTGGGGGTGTACGAGCCGCTCGTGTCCGAGAACAGGGCGCTGGTACCCGTGCTCCGCTCGACGGGCATGGACGTTCGTTTCGTCGAGGCGCGGGACGGTCACAATTGGGAAAACTGGCGCGATCGGCTTCGCGCCGGCCTGAGCTGGCTGTTTCCGGGCCCGCTCTGGATGGTCTACGAATAGGGTCTGGTGCCATGGCGGATGTGACGAGAAGGATCGGGCTCTCGCTGGGCGCAGACATGTGCTGGCCCATCGCCTATCGCGAGATCATGAACGCACTCGATCTCGCGATTCCCGCGAACGGGGACACGATCCGGTTCGATGTCGAGGATGTGATGATCGAGCCGTTCGACCTGCGCCAGCCGACGAGATACGACCTCGTCATCGACCGACTGACCCACTGGTACGACGTGACGCGCGAGTGGATCAAGAAGTCGGTCATCCTCGACGACCTCTACGTGTTCAACAACCCGTGGAGCGTCCAGTCGATGGAGAAGCAGACGACGTACTGCGCGATGATCCGTCTCGGGCTTCCGATTCCGGACACCTGGCTCCTCCCCCCGAAGGCCTACGAGGACTCATCGGACCTGCAGATCACGCTCGAGCGATACGCGCGGATGTTCGACGTAGGCGAGCTCGGAGACCGGCTCGGCTACCCGCTCTACATGAAGCCGTACGATGGGGGCGGATGGAGAGGCGTGTCCCGGATCGACGATGCGGAGTCGCTGCGTGCCGCCTACGAGGAGAGCGGCAAGTACGTCATGCACCTCCAGCAGGGTGTGGAGGGGTTCGATCGCTTCGTTCGGTGCGTCGGTCTGGGGCCACAGACCCGATCCGTCCTCTACGACCCGACCGCGCCGCTGCACGACCGCTACACGATGGCCCGAGACTTCGTCGGCGCGGCCGACGCCCAGGCTCTGCGGGACATGACTCTCACGATCAACGCGTTCTTCGGGTGGGACTTCAATTCGTGTGAGGCGCTGCGCCGGGGAGGGCGCTGGGTTCCAATCGATTTCGCGAACCCGTGTCCAGATTCCCAGGTCACGTCGCTGCACTACCATTTCCCGTGGCTCATCAAGGCCAACATCCGCTGGTCCGTATTCTGCGCCGCGACGTTGAGGAAGATGCCCGTCGGACTCGACTGGGGCGGATTCTACGAGGTCTGTCAGCCCGGCATGACCGTCGAAGAGCGGGTCCGGGCTTGCGGAGCCGTGGCGAAAAAGCGGCTGGAGGCCGAACGCTTCTACGAGTTCTGCGAACGGCACCTGGCGCATCTCGATGAGGTCGCGGACGAGTTCTTCGGCTCGCCGACCGCCCGGGACGCGATTCGCCAGAAGGTGGCGGCGCTCTACCCGGAGCACGAGATCGAGTCGTTTACGGAGCTGTTCTGGGATCGGATTCAGCGGGCTCGGGCGGAGGAACCGGCCGGATCTCTGTCGATCCTGGCCTCGTGATCCGACGACTGACGGGCGACGCCGAGAGTACGGGGTGAATACGGGATGAAAGAGAAGACCGGCTGGCGCTCTCCGCGTCTCGATGAAGAGGTCACGGTCGTTCGGTGGGGTGAGATCGGTATCCCGATCCTGATGTTCCCCACGGCGGGCGGCGACGCCGAGGAGATCGAGCGCTTCCTGGTGATCGACACGCTCGCGCCCTTTCTGGAGCAGGGTCGGATCAAGGTCTATTCCTGCGATTCGGTGGCCGGGAAGGTGATGCTGGCGGGCGAGGGGTCGCCCGAACATCGGATGCGGATGATCAACCGCTTTCAGCGCTTCGTCGGCCAGGAGCTCGTGCCGGCGATTCGGGCGGACTGCCAGGATGACTCGATCGGCATCATCGCGGCGGGATCATCGATCGGCGCGTTCAACGCGCTGGCGGCACTCTGTCGGTATCCGGACGTCTTCACAGCGGCGCTCTGCATGAGCGGCACCTACGACCTGCGGCGTTTCCTGAAAGCGGGCGTCACCGAGGACCTCTACTTCTCCTCTCCCGTCCATTACCTGCCGGATCTCGAGGGGCCACCGCTCGAGCGGCTTCGTCAGCGGTTCGTCCTGCTCGCGTCGGGACGCGGTCGCGCCGAGGACATCGACGAATCGTGGCGGGTCGCGAAGCTTCTCGACGAGAAGTCGGTGCCGAACCGGATGGACGACTGGGGAGAGAAGTGGCACCACGATTGGCCAACATGGCGCAACATGCTGGTGCGCTACGTGGACGAGCTCGTTCCCGCGGCCGCCTCCGATGATGCGGCCACCGCCGGCGCGTAGTAGTCGCGAACGTAGTCCTGAACCATGCGTCTCGCGGTAAACCGCGGGGCCGCGATCGCGATCGCTTTGCGCATCGTCTGGATCCAGGCCGCCGGGGGGCCCTCGATCGGGCGATCGTAGAATCGAGGGACGATCTCCTCCTCCAGAAGCCGGAAGGCGTGCTCCGCATCGTGAGCGTCGGCCTCTTTCTGGTCCATCTTCTCCGGAGCCCGCGGAATCGACCAGCCGTTTTCCCCGGCGTAGCCTTCCTCCCACCAGCCATCCCGGGTCGATAGCATCGGCACCCCGTTGAGGGCCGCCTTCATGCCACTCGTGCCACTCGCTTCCAGTGGAACCCGCGGGAGGTTGAGCCACAGATCGACGCCCTCGACGAGCCGGTGCGCGATGTGGAGGCCGTAGTCCTCGAGGAAGGCGATCCGGCCTTCGAACCGCGGATCCCGGGTGTGGGCGTACACCCCCTGGAGCACGCGCTTTCCCTCGTCATCGCGCGGGTGCGCCTTCCCCGCGAACACCAGCTGGACGGGACGTCGCGGGTTCGACAGCAGGGCGAGCAGTCGGTCACTGTCCCGGAACAACAGATCCGCGCGCTTGTAAGTCGCGAACCTGCGGGCGAACCCGATCGTGAGGGGGAAGGGGCTCAGCAGAGTGCCGGCGCCCACGAGATGCGCCGCCTCCGACCACTCGTCGCGCCAGCGTCGTCGCGCGTCCTCTCGCATGAAGTCGATGAGCCCGATCTTCAACGACTGGTGGACCCTCCAGAGCTCTTCGTCGGGGATGCGATCGATGCCGTCCCATAATCCGTCTTCGTCGATGCGGAGCCCCCAGTCGGGCCCGAGGTGGTGGTCGAGGAGGTCCATGATGTCGTTGTGCATCCAGGTCGCGAGGTGCACGCCGTTCGTCACGTGCCCGATCGGGACCTCGGCCACGTCGCGCTCCGGCCACATGCTCTTCCAGATCTCGCGGGTGACCGAACCGTGCCGCTCGGACACGCCGTTCACCTTTCCGGACAGCCGGATCGCGGCGGCCGTCATGTGGAAGCGGTCTCCCTCCTCCGTCGGATGGCGGCCGAGCGCGAGCAGCTCGTCGCGCGTCTCGATACGGTCCCAGTTGTCGCCGGCCCACTCTTCGAGCTGCTCGTGCGTGAACACGTCGTGCCCGGCCGCCACGGGGGTATGCGTCGTGAACACGCTCGTCGCTCGTACCGCCGCGGTGGCCTCGTCCATCGTGGCCCCGGCGGCGATGAGGCGCCGGGCCCTCTCCACCATCATGAAGGCCGCATGACCCTCGTTCGCGTGCCAGGCCGCGGGCTCGATCCCGAGGGCCTCGAGCACTCGAACTCCTCCGATCCCGAGGAGTCCCTCCTGTCGCAGGCGATGCGACACGCCACCCGCATACAGCTTGTGGGTCAGCTCCCGGTCCTCGGGCGCGTTCTCCTCGAGGTCCGAATCGAGCAGGATCAGGGAGACTCGGCCCACGTTGAGCCGCCACGCTCCGATGTGGATCTTTCGATTCGAGCCGTAGACGCGCGTGAGCACCGGCGAGCCGTCCGGGGTGAACAGCCGTTCGAGGGGAGTTCGGGACGTTTCGAACGTGGCGTCTCCATCGTGCTGCCAGCCCTCCGTATCCACCCGCTGATCGAAATAGCCGCGTGCGTAGAGGAGGCCGACGCCGACGAGCGGCACGCCGAGATCCGAGGCCGCCTTGCAGTGGTCTCCGGCAAGCACCCCGAGTCCGCCGGAGTAGATGGGTACCGATTCGTGCAGCCCGAACTCGGCACAGAAGTAGGCGATCGGGCGCCGCCCGAGCCCGGGAAACTCGGATTCCCACCAGGTCCCGTGATGCTCGCTATCCCGGTCGGCGCGCCGGCACACGGCGTCGTAGCGCTCGAGAAAGGCCGGGTCCTCCGCGAGCCGGGTGATTCGGCTCGGCTCGACCAGGCGAAGCAGGTCGATGGGGTTGTGGTGGGTGCGCCGCCACAAGTTGAGGTCGAGTCGGCGGAAGACGTCCCGCGCATCCCGGTCCCAGGTCCACGCGAGGTTCGAGCCGAACTCGGCGAGGCGCTCGAGGCGCGGTGGGAGGACCGGCCCATCGGCTGCCGGGGCCTTGCCCCCTGCCGTTCGAGGCCCGACCGCTCCCGACGTCCCGTCCTTCTTCCGCATCTTCACCCGGCCCGCGCCCCCCGTTTGGTCAACCCTTCGACGATGGAGCCCGCACGGGGCTCCCGCTGCAAGACGCGAGAATCTTACGGGTCGGGATCGTCTCGGCCAGTCGGGCCGCCGCCCCGGCCCGTCGGCGGGCCGCCGCGTTCGTCCCGGTCGCGGCGCCATTGCGGATCACCGCCGCGCCCGGCGTCACCCCGACGTCGCCTGAACGAATTCTCTAGCTCAGTCCGCTGGTCTTCGGTGAGCACCCCGGCGATGGCCTCGCGCGTCTCCCGCGTGATCTGACGCAGGCGGGGCATCGCCTCTCGCAGAATCGAGTCGGACTCGGGGCGGGCGGCCTTCAGGATCGACTTGATCTCGGCCGTCTGCTCGGCTGTGAGATCGAGCGCCCTGTAGTAGCCCGGGATCTCACCGGGCGGAGCCATCAGGCCCGGTCCGCCGCGCCGATCTCCACCCCGCTCATCCGCCTGAGTGCGTCGCTCGAGCGCTGCGCCCCCGAGTCCTCCCGCGATGAAGACCGCGAGGAGCAGGGCCGCGGTCTCGATCCGCTGGCGTCCAATCATCGCTCTTCCTCCCAACCGACCAGGATCTCGCCCAGCACGGGCGACTCTGTCGCCTCGACCCATCCGGCGAGCGCCTCGGGCACACCTACCGCCAGGGCCATCTCCTCCTCGACGGAGATCGGGTCGATCGTGGCCCCGATCGCCGGGGCGTTCGCGCGGAGCACAGCCACCGATGTGAGCGCAACGGCCGCGGCCGCGGGCCAGGCCACCCGTCCCCATAGCTTCGGGATTGCCGAAAAGCCCTGACGCCGTCGCCCACGCTTCGCGAGCTCGAATCGAGCCGCTTCCACCACGCGTGCGACGGCTAGATCGAAGCGGGCCCGATCCGCAGTGGGGTCGAGACCGCTCAGGTCGATCGGCTCGACGTCCTCGATGTCGTGTGTGTCGTGATCGTTCTCAGCTGCCATGTCCCTGCACCTCCAGCGCGTCACGATCCAGCTCGTCCCGCATCTTCCTTCGCGCCTGCATCAAGTGATACCTCGACATCCCCACGGAGACTCCGACGGTCTCGGCGATCTCCGCATGCTTGAACCCCTCCAGGTCGTGGAGGAGAAGGATCTCTCTCTGCACCGGCGGCAGGGTCGCGACGGCCTCCTCGAGCGCGTCGCGGAGCCCGGAGATCCGGGCCCGCCGTCCGGTCCCGCCGTCGCCCTCATCGCCGGTCGCGAGCCCGGCCTCCTCCGGATCCACGCCGTGTCGCCGCCGCTCGTAGATCCGCGCGTTGTGCGCCCGATTCCGGACCATCGTCAGAAACCAGCCCGCGAACCTCTCCGGGTCGCAGTCGTCGAGACGCTCCAACGCGCGAACAAAGGACTCCTGGACGACGTCCTCCGCGTCCATGGCGTTCTCCACTCGCGAGCGCGCGACGGCGAACGCCCCCCGATAGTGCTTCCGGACGAGCGCCTCGAACGCGCCCGCGTTCCCCTCGCGCGCCCTGAGAACCAACGCCGCGTCGTCGGAACCCTGCCCGGATCGATCCATCTCCTCCTGTCTTTCACTGTAACCGACAGCCGTGTCCGCGCGTCTGTTAAGGAGCCGGCCGTCGCCGACGAGCGAGCGTTGCCAGGGCGTCCGCGACCCGCGCGAGGAGTCGTCCACGGGGTACCGAGACAACTTGCCGCGTTCCGAGCGGGGGGCCAAACTCAGCGGATCATCCAAACGGGGGGTAGGGCATGGATTTCGCCGCCATCGTAGCGTGGCTCGACGAAAACATCGCGCAGTTCGGGCTGCCGGTCGGAGAGGAGAAGATCACTCTCCAGGTAGTCTTCCTGCTCGGGGTCGGACTGTTCCTGACTCTGAGCCTCGGGCTCATCCAGATTCGCCGGCTCATGCACGGCTTCGCCGTCGCCACCGGCAGGTATGACGATCCGGACGAGCCGGGCGACGTCTCGCACTTCCAGGCGCTCACCACGGCGTTGAGTGCGACGGTCGGGATCGGGAACATCGCGGGTGCGGCGATCGCGATTCACTGGGGCGGTCCGGGGGCCCTCTTCTGGATGTGGATGACCGCTTTCCTCGGGATGGCGACGAAGTTCTCCGAGGTCACCCTCGCCCAGAAGTACCGACAGGTCGACGAGACCAGCGCGAAGTACAGTGGGAAAGTCTCTGGCGGTCCGATGTACTACATCGAGCGGGGCCTCGGTCCGAAGTGGAAGCCGGTCGCGGCGTTCTTCGCGATCATGCTCGGCATTACGGCGTTCATGACAGGAAACGCCGTCCAGGCGAACACGGTCGCTGACGCGATGCAGACGAACTTCTCGATCGCGCCGTGGATCACCGGGCTCGTGACATCGGGGATCGTCGCGATGGTCATCCTCGGTGGGATCTCGCGCATCGGTCGCGTGACATCGATCCTCGCGCCGCTGATGGCTGCGATATACGTAGCGGGCGCGATGGTGATCATCATCCTCAACATCGGGCAGGTTCCGGGGACGTTCGCGCTGATCTTCCGGGAGGCGTTCAACCCGACCGCTGGCGTGGCGGGAACCGGCGCCGGCGCGTTCCTGGTCACCCTGATGTGGGGCGTACGCCGCGGTCTGTTCTCGAACGAGGCAGGGCAGGGCTCCGCCCCGATCGCGCACGCCGCGGCGAAGACCGACGAGCCCGTCTCCGAGGGCGTCGTGGCGCTGCTCGAGCCGTTCATCGACACGATCGTGATCGTCACCATGACCGCCCTTGTCGTCATCATGACGGGGGCATGGAATTCGACGGTCGAGACGCCGATCGCGCTCGCCGGCGGCGACCTGACATACGTGGTCGTCGCAGCGGACGGGGGAAGCGACGCGGTGGACGAACCCGGCACCGTGACGTACACGGATGGCCAGGCCGCGACCTCCTCGGCCCACGTCGCCTGGCACGAGGTTTCGGTCGAGACGTTGTTCCTGGACGAGGAAATGACGCAACCGTTCACCGGGACCATCGATCCGGTGACGGCGACGGCCACCACGAGCGACGGTCAATCGATGACCATGCTCTGGGGCATGGCAGTGGAAAGCGGGGCGCCGCTGACCATGGAGGCGTTCCGGCGCGGCCTCGCCCCGATCGGCGACTGGGGTCACTACATCGTGATCTTCTCGGTCCTGTTGTTCGCGCTCTCGACGGCGATCTCGTGGAGCTACTACGGCGACCGGTGCGCGAACTACCTGTTCGGACCCCGCGCGATCATCCCGTACAAGCTCGTGTTCGTGTTGATGCACTTCATCGGAGCCGTGCTGTCGCTCGCGACGGTCTGGGCGCTCGGAGACGTGTTCCTCGCGATCGTGATCCTCCCGAACCTGCTCGCGCTGTGCTTCCTCGCACCGCAGGTGAAGGAGATGACGAACTCCTACTTCGAGCGGAGGCCGTGGTCGAAGTACGACAAGACGGGCGGCCACTACGAGAAGAAGTAGACGCAGGGGGCTGCGGGGGACCATCCCCGCAGTCCCCCTCGCTCGTTACCCCGTCCCCTAACATCACCGTTGTTGCGGCCCGGTCGGACCGGGCCTGTTCAGTGCAGGGCCCCGCAGGGGTCGGACCGTTCACCGCAATCGAGGGGAGACCGATATGGCGACTGTCGTGATCACAGCCGAAGTCGAAGACGTCGGAACATGGGAAGAGGGCTTCCGGACGCACGGCGATCTGTTTCGAA
>Ga0224508_10001509_pt1 | contig 20764 bp, 19 predicted proteins | sample SF_Jan12_sed_USG_4_FD_170157 | JGI IMG/M metagenome (GOLD analysis project Ga0224508, IMG submission 170157) | Sediment microbial communities from San Francisco Bay, California, United States - SF_Jan12_sed_USGS_21 | ecosystem: Environmental > Aquatic > Marine > Sediment | place: USA... | reverse complement strand
AGCGACGGGGCGAGACTCGGTTGTGGCTTGATTGCTGGAGAACGGAGCGGACGAAAGCCCGCGGAGCTGCAGCAATCAGTTGTGCCGGGGGCGGGACTCGAACCCACACGTGTTGCCACGGGCGATTTTAAGTCGCCTGCGTCTGCCATTCCGCCACCCCGGCAAGGCGCGAATCATCGCGTTAATGAATGAGCTCGTCCACCCGGCGCGGCATTTGCGGGCCGGGGCGCTCGGGGCCCGTGTCGACAATCCGGTTCTTGCTGTCGACCAGCACAACCTTTGGTTTGTGCGTTCGCGCCTCTTTGTCGGTCATCTCGCCAAACGTGGCGATGATCGCCAGGTCGCCGGGGCTCATGTGATGGGCGGCCGCCCCATTGACACAGATCACGCCGGAGCGTCTCGGGCCCTCGAGCGCATAGGTCGCCAAGCGGGTGCCCTGCGTGATGTTCCAGATCTGAACTTCTTCGTGCTCGAGGATGCCCGCGGCATCGAGCAGGTCGGCGTCGATCGTCACGCTACCTTCGTAGTCCAAGTCAGCGTGGGTGATCGTAGCTCGGTGGATCTTTCCGAGGAACATTCGTCGGCGCATGGTTTGAACCTCCGTAGCGTCCCGAAATGGGTACGCTCAGATGCCTGCAGAACTTAACCCCTCATTTAGAACACCGCAAGCCTTCGCATCAAGTGCGATCCCGGCAGGCAAAATTGAACGATTTCAGGCGGTAGGCGCGGTGATGAACTCGAGGCCGAGCAGGTAACCGTCCGGCCGCGCCTGCGACCACACGACCCTCGCGTGCTCGACCGTCGCATGGTCGGGCGCCGTCCGAACGCGCAGCGTGCAGACATGATCGAGGGGCACGCCCATGTCGACCGCAACCCGCAGGCCGCCGACGCTCGCGTTGATCGCCAGGCCTGCGCCTCGCGTTGGCGTCAGGAGCTCGATCTCGGCATCGAGCGGCCAGCGCCGGAACCGACGGCGCGCACCTCGATGCACCGCAACGTCGACGCCACCCTTCGGCAGGATCGAAGAGAGTCTTTGGGGAACGGGTATCACGGCACTGCGGAATGTATCGAAGTGGGCGATCGCTGGCTAGCGTTTTCTGCGTTCTCGGTTCGCAAGACCAAGCGCGCGCTTACCCTTCAGGCGGAGACACCCCGTTTAGTTGTTCGGATACCCACCAAAACAGACCGAACGCAATCGCTCCACTTGATCGCGGATACGCGCAACGGCCCCGGCAACGCGAGTGCCATACCAAAACAAATCCTTCCCGTCGACGGGTTCGACCAGCAGCGAGGGGGACACATCGAGCTCCTGAAAGGCCGTCGCGTCGTCCTCGCTGAACGCATAGGGCTCGTCGGGCAACAGGACCGCACGCGCACCTCGTTCGATGACTTCTTCCAATCGAATCCTCGGATATCGCGTGTCGCGCGCATCCACCTTTTGGCCGGTCCGAGGCCTGGTTTTTCCGAGATCTGCGGCCAAGGGGTAAAGCCGCGGGCGTCCGGAAAAAACGTTGTGCGCGCCGCAGATCTCGAGGACGTCGCTCGCGTACGCGCGTCCGTCAAAAGTCATCCAAGGGTCTTTCCAAATGGGAACGAACACCGGAACCGCCGTGCTTCGGTGTTCGCGACGCGTACGCTTCACAGCGGTGCGACACTTCATGACCAGAGCGGAGTCATCCGCGTCGACACCGAGCAGGAGACCCAGGGAGTCGAGGTATCCGAGGGATTCGTCCACGGTGCACGGAAAGCTCACGTGCACCGCCAAACCCGCCGACATGAGCGCTTGAACCAGAGGCCGGCTGTTCTCCTCCTTGTTGGCAAGCACCAAATCCGGCCGCAGCGCTTGGACCGCCGCGACATCGAAGCTCTTGGTTCCACCTACCGATCGAATCGTCTCGACCTCGCCAAGCGGCTCGACGCAATAATCGGTCCGTCCGACCAGCCGCTCGACGCCCGCAAGATCTGCCACCGACGCAGTCTCGCTCGGGACGAGCGAAACCACACGCTCTGCCGGGCGTGCGAGCCGGACTTGCCGATCCATTGCGTCGACGACTTCGATCATGGGAGCCTCGGAGCGCTCCAACGGGGCGCCTTTCGGAGTGGTAGCACCACCGAGCGGCTGATTTGCGCGCCCGGCGTCGAGGGTGGTAGGTTCCTCGACCGAAACGCAGTTCTTCTGTGTGTGGGTGGGAGGAAACGCTGACGATTCAGGACATTCAGCAGGCGCTCGCCGACGCCGGGGTCGAAATTTACCGGGCGGAGGCCCAAGAGCTCCGGATCGCGGAGCGCGTTCGGCTTCACATCATGGATTCCGGGGTCCGGGTCGTGCTGAATGGCGAGCTCGTCGTCCAATTCACCGCTCGGAGCCAGCGCTCCGACGCGCCGTCCGCGCAGTCGGCGGAGCTGTTCCGCAGGGTACGGCAAGAGATCGGCGAGCAGGCCAGCCGAAGGGGCTACGAAGAGCTCGGCGCTGAAATCGTCGAGGTGAAAGACCCGGTCGACGAAGCCCGCGTGCTCGACGTCTGGCACGAAGTCACCTATCGCAAGCCGCTTGCGGCGGTCGACGATGCCGTGGCCGAGGTTCGTTGGGCGCTCGACCTCGAAAAATACGTACAACCCTGAGCGCCTACGGGCACAAACGGACGACGCGCCAACCGTTTTCATCTCGTTCGTAGAGCCAGCGGTCGTGTAAGCGGTCGTCGCGGTTCTCCCAGAATTCGATCGCCTTCGGCTCGATACGGTAGCCGCCCCAAAACGGCGGGCGCTCGACGGGAAGCCCCTCGAAGCGTTTGGCGGTCTCGCGCACGGCATCCTCGAGGGACTCAAGCCGATCGAGCTCGGCACTTTGATGCGACGCCCAGGCACCTAACTGACTTCCGCGATCGCGACTCGCGAAGTAGGCATCGGCTTCGTCATCGGACACCCGGGTCACCGGGCCCCGGATTCGCACCTGCACCCCGGTCGTATGCCAGTGGAACGCCATCTCGGCATGTGGGTTCGCCGCGAGATCCCTGGCCTTGTCGCTCTCGAAATTCGTGAAGAAGGCGAACCCGCGCTCATCGAAACCCTTGAGCAAAACGAAGCGCACGGCGGGCCGGCCTCTTTCGTCGGCCGTCGCCAATGCACAACGGCTCGCCTCGAACTCCTCGCGTGCTCCGGCCCGCTCGTACTCGCCCGCGAATCTCGCAATTGGATCGTCTTGGGTCATGGTTCTGGGGAGCTCTTCAGATGATTGTGCGCGATATCGGCCCAGGAACCGTCGGGCTCGAGCGTCAGATACTGTCGCCAATGCGCCTGCGCGGCGGCGCGCTCTCCGCGCTCTTCGAGCGCCATCGCGAGGTTGAAATGGGCATCGGCGAACGAAGGGTCGCTTCGGAGCGCCCCGCGAAATAGCTCGATCGCTTGGTCCACCTCGTCTCGCTCGAAACAAAGAAAACCCAAGTTGTAGAGAGCTTCGGGTTGTTCCGGGTCACTTTCGAGCGCCTGCCGGTAGTACTGTTCGGCAGCTTCGAGCTGCTGGCGGCGGTATTCGAGGTTCCCGAGATTGGTGAGCGCATTGGACAGCGTCGGATCGAGCGACAAGGCCTTCTTGTATGCCTGCTCTGCCTGGTCGAAGGTTTGCTCGTCTTCGTCGAAGCGGCAGCCTTCGAGGTAGTGCTCGTACGCGCGAGCCCGATCGTCATGGTCGAAATGCAAGAGCCGAACGACGTCCGACGCCAAGCCGTCGATGCGGAAGTCGAGCACCGCTTGACCGGTCGTCGGTTCGTAGGCGCCGGCTTCGTCCTGCACGAGAACCGTGCGTCCGTCCGCCATGATGCGAAGCTCGGATAGAGGCCGCGCCGTCTTCGGAAACGACTCGCGCAAGGACTCTACCGTGCGGCGCACCTGGCGAAGGGGCACGCCCTGCTCGAGAAGCCCCTTGGCCGCGCGAACCCCAATCAGATCTTGAAAGCTATAGTAGTTGCGGCCGTCGACCCGCACCGACGGAGCAAGCACGCCCGAGCGATGCCAGTATCGAAGGCGCGTGGGCTTGAAGCCAAACAGCCGAGCAACCTCTGCAACGGTGTACAGCCCTTTGTGCGGATCGTTGCTGGGTGGTGCCGGCTGCGAGGGCGCCGGCTCCAAGTTTGCGGCCCGGGTCAGCTTGCCATCCGCCCCGAAACCAACGCGAATTACGTTGTCCCGATCGCTGCCTTCGCTCAAGTCATTCTCCAAGCGTGACAATAGGCCGAGCTTGCGTCGGTGCAAGCATCGATGCCTAGCCGCGGCGCCGGGCCGACGGTGCTAGGGTTCCGCCATGGCGCACCCTCCAGCAGCGGGACCCATCGCGTTTCTTTCGGATGTGCACGGCAATCTCACCGCCCTCGAGGTCGTGCTGGCGGAGCTCGATCGGCTTGGCGTGAAGCGCGTCTACGTCGCAGGCGACCTGCTACTCGGTGGCGAAGAGCCCCTCGAAGTCTGGCATCGCCTGCAGGAACTGGGCGCGATCTGCACGCGGGGCCCTTCCGACATGGCGCTCGGCTCGGTCGACCCGAGCAGCCTCGTTCCAATCGACGGCGAGCAGCGCAAGCAGGCGCGGCTCTTTGCGGACACCAGGTCTGCGATCGGCGACTTGGTGGCGGAGCGCCTTCGCCGATTGCCAGAGCAACAGCGGATCCCGCTGATCGACGGTCGCGAAGTCTTGATGGTGCACGGCTCCCCTGCCGACAGCAGCCGCGAGATCGGTCACGACCTGACCGACGACGAAATCCTCGCCCTGCTCAACGACGACCCGGCCGACATCATCATCTGCGGCTCGACCCATGTGCCCTTCCAGCGCGCGGTTGCCGAGTATCACGTCGTGAACGTTGGCTCGGTCGGCGCCGCGCCCGAGGGACAGATCGCCCACTATACCGTCTTGACGCCAAGGATGAGCAACGCCGAAATCCTCCAGGACTGGGTCAGCTACGAAGAGCCCGAAGCGTCCTAGCCAGCCACCGCCTTAGGCTCGTCCGGCTCCTCGGTGCTCACTCGAAGCATCTCGACCCGTCGGACCCGGCGCTCGTCGGCGTCGAGGATCACGAAACGGTATGGCCCCGTAACGAGCGTCTCGCCGAGAGCGGGCACCTGACCGACGAGGTGCACCAACATGCCGCCAAGCGAATCGAAATCGCCTTTGTCCTCGCAAACCGGCTCGCCCAGTTGCTCTTCGAGGTCGTACACCGAGATGCTCGCGTCCACGAAGTAGTGGCCCGGCGCGCGCTCGTAGACCAGGGGCGCCTCCTCGTCATGCTCGTCCTGAATCTCGCCAACGATTTCTTCGACGATGTCTTCTAGGGTGACGATCCCGGCCGCTCCGCCAAACTCGTCGACCACCACGGCAAGATGCGAACGTCGCCGCTGCATCTCTCGAAGCAACACGCCGATCTTCTGGCTTTCGGCGGCGAAGAAAACCGGCTTTCGCAACACGTCCGCCAAGAGGATGTCGGTTGCATTCGAGCTGCTGCCCAGAAGTTGGAAGAGGTCTTTGGCGTAGAGAATGCCTTCGACTTGGTCGATTTGCCCGCGATACACTGGGTAACGGCTGTGACCCGACTCGACGATGCTCGCGAGGACCTCGTCGATGCTGGTGTCGATTTCGAACGCCACGACCTGCGTCCGAGAGACCATGATCTCCCTGGCCACGGTGTTCTTGAACTCGAGCACGCTGCGAAGCATCTGCGCGTGATCCTCCGCGATGGTGCCGGTCTCCTCGCCCTGCTCGATCACGTGCTCCACGGTCAACTCGGCGAGGCGACCCGGGTCCTGTGGCTGGATGGTCGGCACGACCTTCCGAACCATCTCCTCCAGCCAGCTCAACGGCGCCGCAAGAGGCGTGAGCAAGAGGTCGACGGGACGCAACCATTTCCAGATCCGCAAGGTCGCCTGCCCCGAACGTTGGCGCACCACCGCTCCGGCAAGCGTTGCCACAATCGCGTAGGCCGCCGAAATGCCGATTACCGCGAGGACCGCGACCGAGACGCCGCTGGACTGCAGAAGCGTATGGGCGGCGAATACCGCGGCGAGGGTCAAGCAGAGCACGCGCCCCGTGAGGAGGCGGGCCTGCACGGCCGTGAGGTCCCGCAGAACGCGTTCGGCGACCTTGGCGTTGCCGTCGTCGGCCTCCAGTACCGCCTGCAAACCCGCCTCACCGAGCGCGTGCAGGCCGGCGCTAACAGCTGCAAGCAGCGCGCCCAGACCCACGCCGCCGATGATAGCGGCGGCCAACTGTATACTTGGAACGTCCAAGACCTTGTGCGCTTTTAGATTACCGAGGACCGCAATCGGCCGCAACAGCCGGGGTCAGCCACCTCGGCGCTGGTCCCGAAGCGCCCGAATTCGCAGGCGAAGTGCGTTCAACCGGATGAATCCCGTCGCGTCCTGTTGATCGTAAACCTCGTCCTCCTCGAACGTCGCGAACGCCGGATCGTAGAGGCTGTTCGGGCTGCGCCGCCCCACCACCGTGGCGCTGCCCTTGTACAACTTGATGCGCGCCTCGCCGGTGACGTCTTTTTGTGCGTCGTCGATGAGAGCTTGGAGCATCTCCCGTTCTGGTGCGTACCAAAAGCCGCGATAGACGAGCGACGCATACTCGGGGATCAGACCGTCGCGAATCCTCAGCACTTCCCGGTCGCACGCTATCGACTCGACCGCCCGGTGGGCCTTCTGAAGGATGGTCCCGCCCGGGGTCTCATACACGCCCCGTGACTTCATGCCGACGAATCGATTCTCGACGATGTCGACTCGGCCGACGCCGTGCCTCGCGCCGAGCTCGTTGAGACGAAGGATGAGGGCGGCCGGGGAAAGGCGCTCACCGTTCACGCTGACGGGGTCGCCCTTTTCGTATTCGATGACGACGTACTCCGGGGTGTTCGGCGCATCCTCGGGGTCGGTGGTCCAACGGAACATGTCCTTGAGCGGCTCATTCCAGGTGTCCTCGAGAACGCCGCCCTCGTAACTGATGTGAAACAAGTTGGCGTCCATCGAGTACGGTTTCTCAGCAGTGACCTCGATCGGGATCTTCCTGTCTCTGCAGTAGTCGATGCAGTCGCTCCGCGATTTCAAAGACCAGATTCTCCAAGGTGCAATGACTTCGATCCGCGGGTCGATCGCCATCGCGGTGAGCTCGAAGCGGACCTGGTCGTTGCCCTTGCCGGTTGCACCGTGGGAAATCGCATTTGCACCCTCCGCACGGGCCACCTCCATCATGGCCTTGGCTATGACGGGGCGAGCGATCGAGGTGCCGAGCAGGTAGTCGCCTTCATAGACGGCATTGGCTCGCAGCATCGGGAAGCAAAAGTCGCGGGCGAATTCTTCCTTGAGGTCCGAAATGATGCACTTGGAGGCACCGGTCGCGCGGGCTTTCTCATCGAGGCCGCCGAGCTCCTCGCCTTGGCCGACGTCGGCGCAAAATGCGATCACCTCGGCGTCGTAGGTTTCTTTGAGCCAGGTTAAGATGACCGATGTGTCGAGGCCGCCGCTGTAGGCGAGCACAATCTTCTTCGGGGAGCCAGCCATGGGCCGGGATGGTAGTGGTCCGCTGACCGGGCGCAAGCGGGCAAGGCGTCAGGCGACCCGGGCGATTGCCTTGGCTTCGAGAAGCTCGGTAAACAGGCGAAGCGCCTCCAACCTGCCCATCTGGCAAATCTCGAGCACTTCGGCGACCGTCGTCTGGCCGTCCACGAGCGACAAGAGGAACGCCGCCTGTGGGTCGAGGCCGAGCCACCTTACCTTCGCCACCGGGACCGCAAGGTTGAATACATAGTCGAGCGAGCCAATGTGGCTGAGGTACCGGGCTTCGAGGCGGGCCCGGCTGTTGACCGCGTACTGGCGTGCGTTCTCGTCTTCCGGGTCTAGGCCGAGGAGCAGCTCGGCTGCGCTCAACGACCTCGCGTAGTCGCCGAGCGCGAAGCAATCGGCGATTTCGGCATAGAGGAGATCGGGGCTCGCTTGACCGGCTTCCGGCGTCTCGGGCCGTGCCGGAGGCGGTGCGGTGGGTGCGAGGCTGCGTCGATCGCGATCGGCGACCCAGGCGTCTCCAGAAATGCGGCGCGTCGGTCGCTCGTGAACGTTCTGCGAATCGGGCTCCGCAGCCAGGTCAATCGCGCCGTTGTCGCCCAGCACACTCGGGAAAGACGAATCGCCTGAACCTGGCTTAACAGACGTCATGGATCACGCCGACTTGCCGACGACTCCCTTGAACATGCGCTGCGTTCGACCAAGCGACTCGAGCTCGTCTTCGAGCGCTGCGATGTCGCCTCGCTCGAGCAGCGTCCGGGCGTTGTCGACGACGCCCTTGGCCTTGTCGATGGCGTCGCGCCCGAAGTCACTGCCCGCAACGATCGATTCGACCTCGGGAAAAAGGCGCTCGATTTCGGCGATCAGTGTTTCGGCTTCTTGGCGGACCTTCTCGGAAGCCTCGTCCTCTCGCCGCGAAACAGCGAAATCCGAAGCATCGACCATCATCTCGTTGATTTCGTCCTCGGTGAGGCCACTGGTCGCCGTCACGGTGATCGACTGCTCCTTGCCGGTCTCGACGTCCTTGGCGTGGACGCTAACGATGCCGTCCGCATTGATTTCGAACGTCACCTCGACCTCCACCTGACCGGCGGATGCACGGCGAAGCCCGGTCAAAATGAACTCGCCGAGAAGCTCGTTGTCCTCTGCGCGTCGCGACTCGCCCTGCAGAACCAGAATCTTCACGGCGGTTTGGTTGTCGCGCACGGTGGTGAACGGCTTGCTGCGAGAGGTGGGAACCGTGGTGTTCTGCGGGATGAGCTCTTCGAAGTAGCCGCCAACGACCATGATTCCGAGCGTGTGCGGCGTGACGTCGAGCAGAACCATGTCGAGCTCCGGAGAGTCGTCTACGAGCGCGGCCCCCTGAATCGACGCGCCAAGCCCAACCACCTCATCGGGATGCACTCCCTTGCAAGGATCTCGTTGGAAGAATTTGCTGACGCGCTCCTGCACCTTCGGCATGCGGGTCATGCCGCCAACGAGAATGATGTCTTCAATCTCGTCCTTGTTGAGGCCCGCTTCGCCGAGCGTGAGCTCGCAGATCTGAACGGTTCGGTCGATCAAATCTGCCGTCAGCTCTTCGAGCGTGGCGCGCGTTAGCAGGCGCTGAAGGTGAAGCGCCTCGTTGCGAGCGCTCGAAATGATGAACGGAAGGTTCACCTCCGTCTCGGTGACGGCAGAGAGCTCACACTTGGCCTTCTCCGCAGCGTCTTTGAGGCGCTGCAGCGCCATGCGGTCTTGGCGAAGATCAATGGCGTGCTCGTGTTGAAAGCCTTCAACGAGCCAGTCGATCACGCGCTGGTCGAAATCTTCTCCACCGAGGAACGTGTCACCGGCCGTGCTGATGACTTTGAACACACCGGTGCTCGCGATCTCGAGAATCGAGATGTCGAAGGTGCCGCCCCCGAGGTCGAAGACCGCGACCGTGCGATCGATGTTCTTTCCGAAACCGTAGGCGAGCGCCGCCGAAGTCGGCTCGTTGATGATGCGAATGACGTCGAGGCCGGCGATCGCGCCCGCATCTTTGGTGGCCTGGCGTTGATTGTCGTTGAAGTACGCAGGCACCGTCACGACCACCTTGTCGACCTCTTCACCGAGATAATCCTCCGCGACCATCTTCATCTCTTGAAGGACCATCGCGCTGATCTCGGGGATGCTGTAGACCTTGTCGCGCATCTTGATGCGGCAGTCGCCGTGCGGACCTTCCACGATGTGGAACGGCGTAGTTTGGATCGTGTTCTTGACCTGAGGGGTTTCCCACTTCCGCCCGATGAGGCGCTTGCAGGCGAACACCGTGTTCTCGGCATTGGTCACGGCCTGGCGCTTTGCGATGTGGCCTACCAATCGCTTGCCGCCCTCCGTCACGGCCACCATCGAGGGGGTGACCTTGTATCCCCCACGATTTGCGATGACCACGGGCGTGCCGCTTTCCACGACGGCGACGCACGAGTTGAACGTACCTAGGTCAATCCCGATGACTCTTTCCATGCCCCACTTTCAAGCGCTCAGATGCGTTCGTCACATCACCCCACGAGCTGCTTCCTAAGATTTTTCACCATCTCGTGCCCTGGGTCCAGCTTTGCTGCCGCATCGAGCTCCTTCGCGGCGCTGTTCTCCATGCCGGCATGGATGTAGATACGGGCCAAAATCAGCCGCGCTTCGAGCGAATCCGGGGCCAAGTCGAGGCTCCTTTGCGCAAAATCCCGAGCTTTTCGGAGATCGCCGCCGGCGCTCAAAAGCGCCCAGGCCGCCCGGCGGGGGGCGATGGGGTCCTCGGGAGCGGCCTCGGCCACCTTGGCCCAGGAAATGCTGGCGGCCGACCAGAGTTTGTTGTCCTCCTCGTAGGTCGCCTGCTCTCGGTGGATGTCGAGGAGCTGCACGCGAAGGTGTGAGTTGACGCGGCGGTACTGCTCCTGAACGTCGGTGCGACTCGAATCGAGTGTAATCGCCATTCGCAGGGCGGTCGCCGCTGCGGCCAGGTCGCCTTTGGCCTCGGCCGTGCGGGCGGCCTCGATGTGGTGCTCGGCGCGATCCACGCCTCCGGTGAGCCCGGCCGTCCACTTGAGCGAGCGGGTCAGATCCCGGAGCGCGGTCTTCGCTCCGACCTGCGCAGTGGGCGCAGGCATCGATCGCACGGGCACGCTCTGCTTTGGAGACCCCATGGATCGGCCGCGAAGCTTTCTCTCGAGCAGCTCGCGCTTGCGCTGCATGCGGTCGTGCTCCGGTGTCCCGGGCACGACGGAAGCGGACTTCTTCGCAGGCGCCTGGCTCGACTGCCAGTCCTGGGACGGCGCCTCGGCATCGACCGGCCCAGCTTGACGTTCAGCGATGGGCGCACGCGTGAGCGCCTTTGACATCGCCTGCGCGCGTTCCTCGACGCGGTGGATCTTCTCTTCGGCCGCGGACACCACCATGCTCCTCTTCAGGTAGCGATCGTAGGCCTCACGCTTCTGTTGACGGCCGACGACTTCGTACGCATCGGTCACCTTGCGGAAGATCACTTCCATCTGCGCTTTGAAGGACCCCAGTCGCTTGCCGTAGTACGAGTCCGGATGAAAGGTCTTGGAGAGCACGAAATACGCCTTGCGAATTTCGGCGCGGTCGGCGTCCATCGCCACCCCGAGGAGCTCGTAGTGGTTGAGCCGGTCGGCCCGTTTGAAGGTCTGCACGACCATCTCCTGCAGCGCTTCGTCGATCTCCACGTCCTCGATGAGCTGCGCCGTCGGTGGCGCGCTCGAGACCTTGGCGCCGACCCATTCGACGAGTCCGCACGAGATCAGCCGTTTGATCGATTCGGAGACGAGAGTGGGTTCGAGCACCGTCAGGTCGGCGATATCGTCGACGTTGAGAACTCCATCGATGCACGAATGCACGAATGCCTCCTGCGGGCTCATGCTGTGCGCGCCTGCGTCTGCCTCTTCGATCTGTCGCGGAATTCGCTCCTCCGACATCGACTCTCTCGCTCCCCCTGTCTACGTAGTCTAGCGTGGTGCTTCGCTCCGCAGCCACTTCGCCGGCGCTAAGCGATAAGCCACTCCAATAGGGCCTTCTGGGTGTGTAGGCGGTTCTCGGCTTCGTCCCAAACTCGGGACTGCGCGCCATCGATGACCTCGGCGCTCACCTCTTCGCCGCGATGGGCGGGCAAGCAGTGGAGAAAGATCGCATCCGAAGCGGCCCGGCCCATGGCGGCCTCGTCGACGATGAAGCCGGCGAACGCGCCCTGTCGCTTCGGGGCCTCGTCCTCCTGCCCCATGCTTGCCCAGACGTCGGTGCTGACCACCGTGGCGCCCTCCAAGGCCTCCTCGGCCCGATCGACGACTCGAACCTTGGCGCCGCGCGCACGCGCATCGGCGAGGATCTGCTCATCTGGCTGGTATCCGGCCGGGCAAGCGAGGACGAGCTCGAAGCCGGACACTTCCGCCGACACGATCCAGGAGTGCGCCATGTTGTTGCCGTCGCCGATCCAGGCCACGCGCGCGTCGGCGAGCGCCGGCCCGAAGCTCTGGCGGATCGTCATCATGTCCGCGAGCAGCTGCACGGGGTGAAACTTGTCCGAGAGCCCGTTGACGACGGGGATGGTCGAATAGCGCGCTAGCGCCTCGAGGCGATCGTGCCCGAAGGTCCGGTAGACCACGCCGTGAACATATCGGCTCAACATGCGCGCGGTGTCTTCGATCGGCTCGCCACGCCCGAGCTGCGTGTCCCTCGAGTTGAGTGTCACGGGCTGCGCGCCGAGCTCGTGGATGCCCACTTCGAACGAGAGGCGGGTCCGCGTCGATGCTTTTTCAAACACGACCGCGATCGACTTCCCCTCGAGCGGCTGTGGGTGTGCGGGCGTGGCGCGAAGGGCTTTCAGCTGCTCTGCCCGGTCGAGCACAGTGAGCAGCTCTTCCCGGCTCAGGTCGGAAATCGTCAGAAAGTGGCGAGTCATGGCTTCCTCGGTGCCTCGGCAAGAACCTTTGCCAAAATCGAGAGGCCTTCGTCGAGCTCGTCGCGCGTCACGTTGAGCGAGGGTGAAATCCGGACGACGTTCCCGCCGGCGAGCGTGAGAAGCAGCCCGGCCGAATGAATCGCCGCGATCGTTGCGCTGGGGTCGACGTCGTCGGCCAACACGATGCCCTGTAGCAAGCCCAGGCCCCGCGTACCCGTCGTGCTCTCGAGCTGTGCATCGACCTCGGCAAGCCGTTCGGCGAGATACCCACCGAGACGCCGCGCGTTCTCGATGAGCCCTTCTTCGTCGATGATGTGCAATACCGCAAGACCCGCAGCGCAGGCGAGCGGATTGCCGCCAAAGGTGCTCGCGTGGCTCCCGGGTGGAAGGCCTCCCGCAACTCGCTCGGTCACCGCGATGGCGCCAAGCGGAAAACCTCCGCCGATGCCTTTCGCGAGCGAGCAGGCGTCTGGGGTGGTGTCGAACCATTCCTGCGCGAGGAATCGACCGGTGCGGCCGTATCCGGACTGGATCTCATCGAAGAAGAGCAAGGCGCCCCGCTCGTCGCAAATCCGGCGCGCGCCTCGTACGAATTCGTCGGTGCCGAGGATGATCCCGCCCTCCGCTTGAACTGGCTCGAAGACCACGGCCGCGGTTTGCTCGGTCACCGCCGCGTCGAGGGCGGCGAGGTCATTGTAGTCGACGAAGCGCACGCCCTGCACCAGAGGCTCCATGCCTTTGTGGTACTTGGCTTGCCCGGTCACCGACAGCGAGCCCATCGTCCGACCGTGGAAGCTATTGTGGGTCGACACGAACTCCGTCCGCTGCTTTTCACCTCGGTCGTAGTGGTAGCGGCGCGCGAGCTTGAGCAACGACTCGTTGGCTTCCGATCCGCTGTTGCAGAAGTAGACCTTGTCGAACGGAGTCCGCGCGCAGATGGCCTCGGCTAGCTCGATCGCGCGATCGTTGTAAAAGACGTTTGATACGTGCATCAGGCGAGCGGCTTGCTCCGCGATTGCCGCAGCCAGCGTCGGGTGGCTGTGCCCCACGGAGAGCACGGAAATCCCGGCCGAAAGGTCGAGATACTCGCGACCGGAGGCGTCGGTCACACGACGGCCGCGCCCATGCGTCAAAACGAAGGGGGCCGGTGCGTAGTTGCCGAGCTGAACCTCTTTGGCGGTCCGGAGCATGTCTTCCTGCCTGGTCATGCGATGCCTTTTGGGAAGCTCGCGACATACCACCATTGCCCTGGGCCGTCGACCCTGAGCCAGCAGGCTCAGCGGGTGATTTCGGTGCCGATGCCCTCGTCGGTGAAGATTTCGAGGAGCACCGCGTGACGCACACGTCCGTCGATGATGTGCACCTTCCGAACGCCCCCGGCCAAGGCGCTCAACGCGCACTCGACTTTCGGGATCATCCCGCCCTCAATGATGCCCTCGTGCTTGAGCGCGTCGATCTCGGCGGCGCTCAGCGAGCTCGCCACTTCGCCGTCCGTGCCACGCACGCCTTCGATGTCGGTGAGGAGCATGAACTTGCGGGCCGAAATCGCCTCGGCGACCTTGCCAGCAACCGTGTCGGCGTTGACGTTGAGCGACTTGCCCTCCGCATCGACCGCCACAGGCGCAATCACAGGAATGAAGCCGTCATCGATGAGCCGGCGCACGATGTCCGGGTTGACCTGCGTGACCGCGCCGACGCGGCCCGGGTCGACCCACTTCCCGCTCTTGGTTTGCATTTGGTCCACTTTTTTGGCGCGGAGGAAGGCGTCGTCCTTGCCTGTGAGCCCGATCGGCCGACCGCCATGACTTGCAATGAGCGAAACGATTTCCGAATTGACCTTGCCACCGAGGACCATCTCGACGACTTCCATGGTGTGATCGTCGGTCACACGAAGCCCTTCGAGGCGCTCCGAGACCACGCCGAGCGACTTGAGCATCTGGTCGATCTGCGGGCCTCCGCCATGCACCACGACCGGGTGAAGACCGACGTACTTCATCAACACCACGTCGCGCGCAAAGCTATTTCGCAGTGCCGGATCCACCATCGCGTTGCCGCCGTACTTGATGACGAAGATCTCCCCATGGAAGCTCCGAATGTATGGGAGCGCCTCTTGGAGGGTCGCGGCTTTTTGGATCAGGTCGTCCACGGCGGACCTATAGCATACCGGAGAACGCTTCGAGTCTGCGTGCGACGGCGTTGGCAAGACCGGCGCCCCCTGATGAGCTAGGGAGGGTGAGTGGATACGACTAAGCCACGAGTGGTGATCGTCGGGGGCGGGTTCGCAGGGGTTGCCGCCGCGAGAGCGCTCCGGCGCGCGAAGGCCAACGTCGTGGTCATCGACAAGCACAACCACCACTTGTTTCAGCCGCTGCTCTATCAGGTTGCGACAGCTGCGCTGCACCCGGGCGCCATCGCCTCACCGATTCGAAATGTCCTGAGCAATCAGGCGAATTGCCGCGTGCTGATGAAAGAAGTCGACGGAGTCGATGTGGCTGCCCAGACCATCATGCTCGGCCGCGAACCCTACACCTACGACTACCTCGTGCTCGCGACCGGCCTCGAGACCAACTACTTTGGCAACGACCAGTGGAAGAAGTTCGCACCCGGGCTCAAGACCATCGATGAAGCCATCGACGTGCGGGCTCGATTCCTGCTCGCCTTCGAGCAGGCGGAGTTCGAGGAGGACCAAGCTGCCAAGCGGGCGGCGCTGACCTTCGCCATCGTCGGCGCGGGCCCGACGGGCGTCGAGATGGCCGGATCGCTCGCTGAAATCGCCGAAACGGTGAGGAAAGACTTTCGCTCCATCGACACGAGGACGACTCGAATCATCGTGCTCGACTTTGCAGACCGCGTCCTGACCCCTTATCACCCCGAGCTGTCTGAACGTGCGAAACGGGACCTCGAAGGGCTTGGGGTCGAGGTCTTGCTCCGGACACGGGTCACCGATGTCGACGAGAAAGGGCTCACTGCGCAGACGCCAGATGGAGAAATTCGGATCGATGCAAACAACGTGATCTGGGCCGCCGGCGTCAAAGGAGGCCCCCTCGGAGAGGCGCTGGGCGCCGAGCTCGATCGTTCAGGCCGGGTGATCGTGGGCGATGACCTCACCATCCCCGGGCATCCCAACGTGTTCATCACCGGCGATCTCGCATTTCGAGTCGATTCGGTCACTGGCAAACCGGTGCCCGCGGTTGCCCAGGGCGCGATTCAAGGTGGCAAGTACGCCGGCCAAATCATCGCTGCCGAGATCAAGGCTCTCGGCAGAGGCGAGCCGGCTCCGGAACGCAAACCGTTTCACTACCAAGATCGCGGGTCGATGGCGATCATCGGACGCAACCGCGCCGTCGTGCAGACGGGCAAGCTACGCTTCGCTGGGTACATCGCGTTTTTGATGTGGGCCCTGATTCACATCTTGTTCCTCATCGATTTCCGCACCAAGTTGGTAGTCTTCGTCGAGTGGGTCTGGCTCTACTTCACCGGAGGACGCGGCGCGCGGCTGATCACGGGCGACGACCGGATGCCGAAGATCATCAAGCCCCCACCCGACTTTCGCATCGCGGCCCGCGAATCGAATCCACCCGCCGAGGTCGCTGACTAGACGACCGCGCTCTGCAGCCGACTCAGCGTGTCGAGGTCATCGACGATTTGACGGAGATTCTCGGCGAATGCCTTTCGCCTTTGGTGGATCTCCCGCCCAGTGCCTGAAAGGAGGCCTCGGTGACCGGCAAGCGTCAAGGCGTTGCGGAAGAGCTCGAGGGTCACCGACTCTGGGCTGTGGAGCTTCGCCTGCAAGACCTGCTGTTGCCCAAAGCCGAGGCAGCGCTCGAGGAGCAAGCTTTCGTCGACTTCGCGATCGTGCGGCCAGCGTGCGAGCTGGTCTGCAACCACGCGATAGGCGTCGAAGAACGGACGGAGGATCAGATGCGCGAGGTGCGGCCGAGAGCGCTCGAACCAACGCTCGAGCTGCTCCCGAGTCACCACCGGCTCTCGCACCTGCTGCCCCTCCCAGTCGGGATCGAAGAGCGCGACTTCGGCCCGCAGCTCCTCGTTGAACTCGGCGCGTGACGCAAAGAAGAACTCGAACTTGAGAAGCTGCCTCAGGCTCATCGCGTAGTTCCAGATCGATTCGCGCAAGTCGCCCACGCAATGCTCGCGCGCCATGAAGGTCGCGAGCTCGGCGATGGCGCGATTGACCAAGAGGTGAATGAGGGTGTTGCGATAAAACGCGGCGACCAGATGCTGCTCCGGCGCGATGTGCCAGACGGTTTGGTCGCCGCCGGTGAACCGGTTGAGCACGCCCGAGTCAGTGAGCTTATCGAGCGTGCTGGTGATCCAGCCCGCGTCTTCGAGCTGCGCGCCCAGTGTCGTTGGAGTCGTCGGGTGGTCTCTGAGGTAGCTGAGGATCGGCGCCATGGCTTCGAGCGTTTCGTCGAGCGTGAGCGCGCGCTCGGCGCCCAAGAGCGCGAAGGTGACGATTGCCGTCGGGATGGCCGGGGTCGCGCGATTGATCCGGTGGCATACCTCGACGGCGAAACGCTCGACTTCCTTTCCTTCGGCGCGGGGATCGCGCTCGATTTCCGTGAGGCGCGCGCGCATTCCGATAGGCTCGCCGAAATCGATGCGAACTCCGCTCATGCGACCCGGCTGCGTCCGCGCGAACCTCAGCAGCCAGCCGAGGCCTTCGGGCTTCTTGCTTCCACCGAGGGCCTCCGCGGTCATCGAGGCCACTTCCGCGAGCTGCTCGTACACGACCGACACGGGAACCACCATGGCGTCCGGGCCTTCGCTGGCACGCACCGCGTCAACAACATAGCGCAACGCGCCGTAGCGAGGTGGACGAAGCTTCCCGGTTCGACTCCGGCCACCTTCGATCGACCAACTCAAGTTCTGCCCCGTTTCGACGAGGTGCCCGAGATAGGAGCGAAGAGCAAAGCGGTAAACCGGATTGTCGTGCGTGTCTCGGCGAATGTAGAGAACGCCCGCCCGGCGCAGAATCGGCCCGATCGGCCAGAAGTCGAGGTTGTCGCCACCGAGGACGTACGCCGGCCTGATGCCGGCCTCTTGGGCAACCTGCTCCAGATAGAACATGTCGAGGTAGGAGCGGTGCGACGGAAGCCAGATGATTGCGTGCTCCTTGTCGAGCTCCCGCAACCTGGCCAACGACTCGCGGTCGACGTCGATTCGGTAGCGGCGCGAGAGAATCGCACCCATGCCTCGGTAGGCCGCCGTTGCTGCGGCGTCGTGCCGAGCAATCATCTCGCCGAACGCGCGTACGGCGAGGCTCTCGAGCTTGGGCAGCGGCTCTTGGAGCTCCTCGCTGAGCCTGACGAGCCCGCTGTGAAAGCGCTCGCCCTGCATGATCTTTGCGGTGGTCGCCTCCACGATCAGGTCCCTTTTGAAGACCCGTCGAGGATCGAGATGTAACTGTTTCGGACTTTGCGGACTTCGTCGTCGAGCGTGTCGAGCGTCCACGAAGACGTATCGACCGGCGGGAGGATCACGGCCTCGACGACCGCCGGGCGCACCACGAGAGCGCCTTTGGGGAGTGCGTCGAGGACGTTGCGAAACACCACCGGAACGATCGGGACGCCTCCATCCATGGCCAAGTGGAACGCGCCCTTCTTGAATGGGCCAAGGGCTGTCGTCGTCGAACGGGTGCCTTCGGGGGCAATGATCAAGGAGCGCCCGTGGCGAAGCGCTTCCACCGCCGGGGCGAGCGCCTCGATTGCCTTCGCGGTGTTCGAGCGATCGACGAACACGGCACCGGCCGCCCTGAACAGCGGGCCAAAGATCGGATTGTGACGAATCTCTTGCTTGGCGATGCCGGTGAAATCTCGACGCAGAAGCTTGAGCATCAAGACCAGCTCGAGCCCGCTTTGATGATTGAAGATGAACACGGCAGGACGATGAGACCAAAGGTGTTCCTGGCCCTCGACCCGAAGGTCGATGCCTGCAGCCGATGCGGCCAGATCTCCCCAGACCGACCCCATCACGTTGATCGCTTCGCGCTTCGAGCGGTTGAGGAGCCCTGCAGCTATGCCGAACCCCACCGACGGCGCGAGGCTTCCGTAGAGCAGCCCGGTGCGGACGATGTCACCCATCGTCGGCCTGCCACGACTGGTGAAGCGGCGCACGGGCCACTGCCGCTCCTTGGCGGTCTGCGCGAGCTTTCGATTTGGATTCAATGGACGCGGACGGCCAACGATGTCGAACAACGGCAGGTCCTCGTGGCTGTCGGAATAGAAGTAGCTCTCGTCGAGGTCGAGGTCGTACTTCGCCGCGAGGCTCCGCCCGGCAATCGCCTTTCCTTCGCCATAGCAGGTCGGCTTTACGACTTTGCCGTTGAGGATGCCATCTTCGACGCCGAGCCGGGTGTAAAGGAGATGCGCGATTCCCAACTCGCGCGCGACCGGCTCGGCTTGGTAGCGGGTTGCCGAGGTGATGATCGCGACGGTGTGGCCCATGTCCTGGTGCGCTCTCACCAAGGCGCGCGACTCGGGATAGATCTCGGTCACCAGGTGGTTCTCGAAGACACGCTGCCCTGCCTCTTCGAGCACGCTCTCGGCCATCCCGCGATACACGGCTGACGTCGCGGTGACGAACGCCGAGAATCCGGTTCGCCCCATCGTGAACGAAAGGGTGGCGCGGAGGGAATCCGCCAGGTCTCTGGGCGTCAGCCGGCCCGTGGCGAACTGGTCGCGCGTAAACGGCGTCGCGGAGAAGCCGGCAAAAAGGGTCTGATCGAGATCGAAGAACGCGCCGATTCCCGGGCCGGACGGCCCGGTACGGATCTCCTGGGTGAGCTGCTGGTGGAGGGTCATGTGAGCCGGCGAGCATACCGCAACTCGGTTCGGTCTTGTCGGCTAGCGGGGAGTTGGGCCCGATTTTCTTCTGGCAGCTCTTCCGGGGCGATTTCCCGGCAATTGTGGTAGTAGTCGTGCGCCCAGATGTACACCAAAAGAAACTACTCGCTTCGAGACATGGCCATGTGGACTCGGCACGACACGTTCGTGCTGCTCCTCGTTGCGCTGGTTCCGGTCATCATTTACGAAGTCCTCGATCAGAGATGGCTGCACTTGCCTTGGCTGCCCATTGCCGTCGTCGGTACCGCAGTCGCTTTCATCATCAGCTTCCAAAACAACGCCAGCTACGACCGCGTTTGGGAGGCTAGAAAGATCTGGGGCGGGATCGTCAACACGTCGCGCGCCTGGGGGATCACGGTGAATGACTTCATCACCAACGATTTCGCCGAGGAGAAGATCAGTGACGCGCAGCTACGAGCGATCCGAAAACAGCTGATTTACCGCCACGTCGCCTGGTTGACGGCGCTTCGGCACGCGATGCGGCAACCAAGGCCGTGGGAGCACTCCGGGGAGCACCCCTCCAACAAGGAGTGGGAGGGCGTGATCGGCATCCGGGAGCGCGATCACTCTGTGGAAGAAGAGCTCACGCCTTATCTCTCGGAGGCAGATCTGCAGTACGCGCTTTCCAAGTCGAACAAGGCCACGCAGCTCCTATCCCTTCAGTCCAAAGAGTTGCGGGAGCTCCGAAGACGGAACTTGATTGAAGACTTCCGTCACATGGAGATGGAAAGCATCTTGATCGAGCTGTACGCGCTGCAGGGCAAGACGGAGCGAATCAAGAACTTCCCCTACCCCCGGCAGTACGCGACCCTCAACTCGTTCTTCCTCTGGATTTTCGTGCTCCTGCTGCCTTTTGGAGTCATGTTCGAGTTCGACAAGATCGGCATGACGCTCATCGACGAGTACCCACTCATTGGCTCGAGCTTCGTCTGGCTGAGCGTGCCGTTCAGTGTTCTGGTCATGTGGGTGTTTCACACGATGGAACGCATCGGCCGCGTGAGCGAGAACCCATTCGAAGGTACGGCGAACGACGTCCCGATTACCACGATTTCACGGGGCATCGAGATCGATCTGCGCGAGATGCTCGACGAAGACCCGGAGTCGATTCCCGGTCCGATCGAGCCCCAATACGACACACAGATGTGAGGAAACCATGACGCGATATCAAGAGGTCTTCGAGAACAACCGAAAATGGGTCGAGGAAAACCTCGAACGAGACCCCGACTTTTTCAAGCGCCTAGCGACCGGTCAAGACCCGGATTTCTTGTTCATCGGATGCGCGGACAGCCGCGTCCCGGCCAATGAAATTATGGGCCTCGATCCCGGCGATGTTTTTGTCCACCGCAACGTCGCCAACCTAGTCGTCAATACCGACATCAACGCGCAGTCGGTCATCGAATACGCGGTTGGACACCTAAACGTCGACCACATTGTA
>Ga0224508_10001508_pt1 | contig 20801 bp, 18 predicted proteins | sample SF_Jan12_sed_USG_4_FD_170157 | JGI IMG/M metagenome (GOLD analysis project Ga0224508, IMG submission 170157) | Sediment microbial communities from San Francisco Bay, California, United States - SF_Jan12_sed_USGS_21 | ecosystem: Environmental > Aquatic > Marine > Sediment | place: USA... | reverse complement strand
CCGAACCCGGCGATCACCATGGTCTCGGTCGACTGTGACGAATACGCGTATTTGCTGAGCACAAAGGCCTTCGACAAGGTGGACGAATATCTCCTTGCGGGCGTGGCGAAGCTCGTCGCAGCGGGTTGCGACGTACTGGTGATCGCGTCGAACACCGGACATGTGTGTGTCCCGGCAGTGAGAGACGCCTACCCCGAGCTCGCTATCCTGCACATCGCCGACTGCTGCGCGACCGAGTTTCGCAGCCAGGGGTTCTCCAAGGTCGGGCTGATCGGCACCAAGCCCACGATGGAAGAAGACTATCTCAAAGCTCGATTGGCGCGGCATGGGATAGGCGCTCTTGTTCCGGACGAAGAACAGACCCAGGACAGAATCTACGAGATCATCTGCCAGGAACTCTCCTACAACGTCTTCAATGACGAATCGAGAGCGCTCATGGTCGAAGCTATCCGAGGACTCGAGTCTCGCGGCGCCGAGGCCTGCATCCTCGGGTGCACGGAGATCGAGCTGCTGGTCAAGCAGGAAGACGTCCCGGGGCTACCGCTGCTCCCCTCGGCGGAGATTCACATTCAGGCAGCCGCCGATCTTCTGCTTGGAAAAGTGCAACTATCGAGCGTGCTGCCTCCTGCGGAGGGTTCGGTCTGAGTCAGAGCGAGTCCAATTCCCCGTAGACCGGCCGGCCCCCAAAGAGCGTCAGCAGCACTTTAGCGTCTGAGATCGCCTTCGGCTCGATGGCGAAGAGATTCTTGTCGAGGACCACCAGGTCTGCCAGCTTGCCGGCTTCTACAGAACCCGTTGTGTCTTCCTGGAAGTTCACGTAGGCCGCGTTGATCGTGAAGGCAGCGATCGCATCGTGCAGGCTGATGCGCTCTTCGGGCACCAGTACGCCGGGCAATTTACCACTAGCGTCCTCCCGCGTGACGGCGGTCTCTATCTGCGGCAGCGGATCGGCTGTGCTCACGTACCAGTCGCTACCGAATGCGACCGTCCCACCAGCATCCAGCACGCTGCGTATCGGATAGAGCCAGCGGCTGCGCGCCTCACCGAGCCGCGGAATGGTGAGCTTGGTGATGTACTCATCCATGAGCGCCCACAGTGGCTGGAAGTTGGCGACGACGTCGAGTTCCCTGAAGCGCGGGATGTCCGCAGGATCGATCAGCTGCAGATGGCAGATGTGGTGGCGGCTGTCCCGGACGCCGTTCGCCCCCCGCGCATTGTCGAAAGAATTCAGGCTGGTACGAATCGCCGCATCGCCGATAGCGTGCACGTGTACTTGAAATCCCAGCGCGTCCAAGTCGGCCACTCGCGCATCGAGATCGTCCTGAGTCATATAGGGCTCGATGTTGTCGCCGTCGAGATAGGGCTCGAGCAGGGCGGCGGTCTTGGTCTCTATCACGCCGTCGAGGAATATCTTGACCGAGCTCGCGCTGACGTTGCCGCGCGTGTATTCGTCCCGCGCTTCGACCAGGCGCGGAATCTGGTCGGGCCCCTGGTTGACGTCCCAGAACAGCGCCAGCACCGCGCGCAGCGTCAGCTCGCCGGACTCGTCCAGACTGCGATAGGCCTCGAGAGACCGGTAGTAGTCGTTGCCGTCCAGTTTGACTTCCGCATCCTGCACCGACGTGATGCCGAGGCTGTTGAGATGCTTCGTCGCGTAGCGCAGACCGGACTCGACGGTTGCTTCGGAGTATGGCGCATATTTCCACGCTATCGTCATCGCCGCGTCTTCCTGCAGTACGCCGATCGGCTCACCCGTGGCCGGATCGCGCGCGATGATGCCGCCGGGGGGATCCGGTGTGTCCTTCGTTATCCCCATGACCTCCAGGGCCCTGGTGTTAACCCACAGGCTGTGACCATCGGCGGAGCTGAAATACAGCGGCCGTTCCGACTCGATCTCGTCGAGCAGCCTCTTGTGCGGAATGCCGTCCGGAAAGAAGGTGACATACCACCCCTCGCCGCGAATGAAAGGTGCATCGGGGTTCTCTTCGACGCACTTCCGGATCCCCCCGAGAGAGGACTCGAGCGTGTCATGGTCGAACAGGGGACATTCCAGATATGCGACCCCACTCGAGGGTGGGTGGATATGCACATCCTGAAAGCCCGGCAGGACCATCTTGCCCTTCAGGTCTATTACTTTCGTGTCGCCACCGATGAATGCCTGCGCGCCGGCGTCGGGGCCAACGTAGATGATACGCTCTCCTTTGATCGCGACCGCATCCGCCCAGCTGCGTGCGGCATCCACGGTGTAGATGTCCCCGTTTACCAGGACGAGATCAGCTTTGCCGCCGGAATCGGACGGCGGTTCCGGCGCGTCGACACAACCACCTGTAATCAGCAATGCAATGGCCGCCCACGCGTTGGAGATCCTCAAGCTCATAGCTTGTTGCTCAACGTATGCTTAGCACCGAATTGGGTGCACGGCCCAGTAGTCGACGAGGAATTTGTAGGTCTCTGGATTACCCGGCTGGTAGAAGAACTCCTTCCAGTAACCAATCATGATAGCGTTGCGGGCGCCACCCGACGGCGTCCCGATGCCTGCGATGGAACAGCCGTAGCAAATAGAGAACAAAAGGACCGCTGCCAGATTGCGTACCTTCTTTGGATCGTCGGAGGTGAGCTGGATCAGCGTCACACCAACCGGCAGCATCATGGCCGCTACCGTGTGTTCGCCGATCAATGAGGCCAGCAGACCGGAAACCACAGAAATGCCGAAGCAGATTCTCGAGGTCTTGGTCCCCGTGACGCGCACGATCAACCACGCGATACGCCTGTGCAGCCTTTGCTTGACGATCGCAACCGCCAGCATGAGCGAGCCCATGATAAAGAGAACGGAATCGGTCATCAGGCTCTTTGCGACGGTTGTCGAATCGATACCCAGCAGTAGAATCTGGCCGCCGACGATCAACAAGGCCACGGTCGGCAGCGGTACCGCTCGGTCACGAAGAGAATCGTAGCGACTACGGACATCGTCAGGACGATCATGCCTTCGGGGGTCAAGCCCTCAGGCGTCGGCACGCTCAACATGAACGCGCCGATGGCCATCGCTAGGAAGAACCACCTCTTTTCCCAGAAATAATATAAGTTGAACTGGGTTTGGATGACCAGGAAGCGCTGGTAGCCGCGACGCCGGACCCGCACGAGCCATGCGCCCTCCGGTGGGTGAGCCTGGAGGCTGTCCGATACCAGACTGAGCTCTGTCACCCGGCTCTCTCCAGTACAGATCGCATTCGAAACCCTATCCGTCTCTGCGGTTGTTATCATTGTTGCACCGCCTGCAGCGAGGGTGAATCGGCCCGCCTTCGTCACGGAGAGCCGAACGCAGCTGCGGTGCACTATGAGTGTTATTTGCTTTGCTAAAATAGCATATTGGAGCCACCCTGGCGGCACGGGAGCAATCTGATTTCGAGTTCGAGTGAAACCAAGGCGACACCCCTCGCCGCAAAGGTCGTGGCGCTGCTCTTGGCGGCCACCTTCCTCGCCCTGCCCGTGATCGTCTATCTCAAGTGGCCGAAACCGGCGGAGGCGCCGGCATCATCACAGACCCCGCAGCAAGACATGGAGAGCGAAGAAAGCGAATAAGAAGCCGGCTTGCCTTGCGGGCCGTCTCGACTCCTAGCTGTTCTACCCTATTGGGGGAATTCGATCACCTTCTGATACTGGTCGATCATTTTTATTGCGTCCAGGATACCGCGCGATTTGACAATGTATCCGGAGATGCTGCGATCGTACGCCTTTTCTTTGTCTATGCGGGATTTCGACGTGGTCAATACGAATACCGGCAGCCGCCGGAACCGCTCATCCGCCCGAATGCGTTCCAGGAATTCAAAGCCATTCATCCTGGGCATATTCAGGTCAAGAATCACCACGTACGCCCTGTTAGACTCCTGCTCCAGAGCGTCTTCGAGCTTCTGCAGGGCCTCTTCGCCGTCTTCTGCTTCTATGATCGCATTGTCGGCACCCAGCTGCCTGAGCGCGCGCCGGATCACCTCGCGATCGACGGCGTCATCGTCCACGAGCACAAAGTCTGGTAGATCGTTTCGCTGTCTCATTTTTCCATAATCCTCTGGGCCCTCAGCCTGCTGGGTCCATGTGCCTGGCCCGTCATCTGGTAACAGTGCCGGGTTATTGTGAGTTTCCGCCGGTCGGAAGCGCGTAATCTTGACAGATATAATCGGCCGATCTCACCGCGACTTGAGCTAGTGTCCTCATTCCCCTGGGTGACGCCGTTAGCAACTTCACCTATCACCGTGGAGTCAGTCACTCCCTTTTCTTCCTTGCCGCGCTGAGCCCGGTCGTCGTCTGGCTCACACCAGCGAGGAGAGCTTGCTCAAAGGGATCGAAACGCACTGGCCGGTACAAATACTCAAGTGGTTTGCGAAGGGGTTCTACGGCGTGCAGCGACAGGGCCGCAGTGTCGTCATTAATGACCTGCGCATGGGGCTCGAACCAGAATATGTCTTTCGCTTCAAAGTCGGCCGGACGGGCAATCCCCACTCTACGCCGGTGCCCAACGAGCAGCTGCCGCCGATCCGCAACTTTGGCCGGCTGGGAGCAGTCTGGCAGCGCATTTGGACGCCCGACCACCAGCCTTGATAGCAGTCTATCGGACCTGGAGGTCCGACAGACCTGCTTGATTAGTCGGCAAACAGTACGGTCAGGAACGCATCCAGTTCGGCCCAACTCGCCTTATCCGCGGCTTCTCGGTAGCGAAGCGGCAGCTCGAACTTCTCGCCGATCTCCGTCGCGGCGGGATTCGTAAACGAGTGCACCGTATCCGGGTAAGCGATAAACTTCATGTCCGCGCCCGCGTCGGCCATTTCCTTCTTGAAGGCCTCCAACGCTTCCGCCGGCACGAACGGGTCGTCGGCACCATGCAACACGAGGATCTTCGATTGTACGACGCCCGGTGCTGCCGGCGTTTCCGTTCCAAGGCTGCCGTGGAAACTGGCGACTCCGTCCAGATCCGTGCCAATCCTTGCCATATGCAGCACCACGCCACCGCCGAAACAGTAGCCGATGGCCGCTGTTTTGGTCGCATCGGTGGTTTCGTGACCTTCCAGGAGCACCCGCGCCGCTTCGAAGCGCGCCTGAGCCGTCTCCATGTCCGCGAGCACCTCGCTCATGAATTTTTGGGCATCGTCGGGGTGTTCGGCGCGCTTGCCGTCGCCGTACATATCCAAAGCCAGCGCCGTGTAGCCCATCTCGGCCAGCATCCGCGCTCGCATCCGCGCGTAATCGTTATGCCCCCACCACTCGTGAACCACCAGCACGCCCGGCCGTTGGCCCTGCTGATTGGGGTCAAATGCCAGGTAGCCCGTGAGATTCACGCCCCCGACCTGGTAGTTGACCTCTTCTGTTCGAATGTCCTGGCCGGGCGGCGCCTCTGGGGCCGTCGCCTCAGCCGGCGCGCTAGCACTCTCACCCTGGGAGGCATCTTGATCGGCGGGTCCACAGGCGACGCAGGCGGTCGTCAACAGCAGTATCAGATATCTATGCATAGCCAAGCCCTCTCTTGTTCTTCTACTTTCACGGCGATGCCGTGAGGCTAAGCCGGCGGGGCTTCAACGTCAAACCCCCACAGTCTGTCGGGCCACGACAGACTGTTCTAGCTGCGGCGCTCCCGGTAGCGGCTGACCCTCGAGCGGTTGCCGCAGACTCTGGTGTCGCACCATTGCCGGCTCCGGTTCTTGGTCGAATCCAGGAACAAATAGGCACAGGCGTCCCCGTGGCACTGACCTACACGCACTATGTGCTCGGAAGTCAGCATCTCTCCGGCGGATCGCACCACGGCCCACAAAGGCTGGTCGATGCTCGAGGCATCGCCGGACCACGCCCACCTGAAGCTGCCAGAGCCATTCTGAATCCGCATATTGGGTAGCGCCAGGGAGATCTCCCGGTTCAGCAAGTCCAGATCCGGTCTGGGGACTTCCCGATTGCGGGCGGCGGCGAAGAAAACCCCCTGCAGGGCCAGTCTCAGCGCCCTGGCCCGCTTCAATACTTTGCCGGCCTGCCCCGGTTCCTGGCGGGCGAACCGCGCCAGGGCATCGGCGTGCGCATCACCGAGCGTCCCAGCCAGCCGGCCCCATATGAGCAGGTCTTCGTAGACAACAAACGGTTCCTCCGGCCCGCCATGGACCGCAGGCTCGGCGGTATTGCAGAAGTCCAGACAGAGAGAGCCGGCGATAAAATCGAAGTTCGTGTCCAATGGAAGCTCGGTAATGTGCTAATTACCTTTGACATATTACTGTACTTGCACCCACCGTAACTGTCAAACATCGAGATAGACCGTTACAGCGATTCTCGTGTAGTGATATCCGATCGGAGCTCCAGGCACGCGGACATACTAAGAAATATTTTCTAAAAAACAAAAGATTAGGACCGACCTGCCAAGCCCAGGACGATGTGCGGGCCTAGCGGAGCCATTGCTCGGGGTACTTTTTTAGTCGCTGACAGAACCGAACGATCGTTCGCCTGCGAGATAGGGTTTCCAGAGCTTGATGGTGACGGGGACCGCCACGTTCAGCCAGAACGCCGTGAACATGAGCGTGTAGAAGGCCTCGGTGGAGAGGATGTCGTGCTGTACATAGCCGATGTCCATGACCACGAAGGCGAGCTCCGCCCTCCCGAGCATACCGAAGCCGATCATCATGCTTTCCTCGAAGCTGAAGCGGCCCGTATAGCGAGCAGCAAGGCCGGCCGAGGCCACCTGGGCGACGAACAGGGAGATCGTCAGGATCGCAGTCTGCGGGATCACCGACACGAAGATCGCGGGATCCAGCACCAGCTTAGTGCCCAGGGTGACGAAGAACACCGGCCCGATCCACACGAACGCGACGTCGTCGATGATGCGTCGAGTCTCATCGTAGCGGCTGTGGCCGGGATCGGTGCCCAGACGGAAATACTCCTCCTTGAGCACCAGGCCCGCCATATAGGCGCCAACGGCCGGGTGAAAGCCGAATTCATGGGCAAGCAGCCCGACGATGAGCGCCAGCAGCAACATCACCAGAGTCGCCATTCTCCCCCCGGCCATGCCCAGCAGGTCCTGAAGACCGAGCCGGCCCATGAAAGGGACCCAGCTGAACAGACCGCCGGGCCGAGACGGGAACACGAGTAACCCAAGCACCATCACGCTGGCGAAAAACAGCAGGGTCTTGACGACAATCAGCCCAACTTCGCTGGCAGAAGCCACTCCCGCGCCTGTCACGACGGGCACCACAATCGCGACCAGCGCGAGGGAGGCGATGTCGTCGATCACAGCGGAGGTCATGATGCCGGTCGCAGCCGGAGAGGTATGGAGATTCTCGCTGCGTAGCGAGACCATCGTTAGAGAAACTGCGGTGGCCGTCATAGCCAGGCCGCACAGCAGGGACAGATTACTGTTTCCCCAGAATTCCAGGGTCAAGTAGTAGGCTGTGAAAAATGGAGCAACTGCTCCAAAAAAGGCAATCCCCCAGCTGCGCCGGATGCTGCGTACGAAATTCCCTGAGTTCTCCTCGAAACCCAGCGCAAACATGATGAGGATAATGCCGAGTTCAGCGAATACCCGGATGAATTGGGAAGACTCCTCGGGCAGCACCCCAAGATTCACCATGGCAGCGCCGAAGGCAAGATAGTAGAGGACCGGTGTCAACTTGGTCTTGTGGGCCAGGTAGGCGGCCACGAAAACGCCAGCCCAGATGAGCGCTAGATGTATCAGGTCCTCCATGGACCCTCGAGCGGGAACATGCGGCAGCTTCTGAGCACAGCGGGGGGCCTCGCCATAGTGGCTAAGTGTACTTGAGGCAACTTGGACGGCGAGATAGGTGTTTTCCCTTACCTCAAGAGCGACCGCATTCTAGAACATCCCGCTGGGATTGACCTCCTCTGCCTCGTCGCCGTCGCGTGAATCGATGTGGTCGCCGGTCACCATGTCCTTGTAGCCGAGACCCGGTCCCACCATGGGGTACACGCCGGCATCCGGATCGATTATGACCTCCAGAAACGCCGGCCCCTGGAACTCTATGAACTCGCGCACTACCCGTGGAACATCTTCCTTCCTGTCCAAACGCGTTGCATATTCGAAGCCATCCGCTTGGGCGGCTTTGACGAAGTTCTTTTTATGCAGCGATTTGTCGCTGGAAGCCAGCCGGCCCTTGAAGAACAGCTTCTGCCACTGCTTGACCATGCCGTCGCCGTAGTTGTTCAGCACGACGATCTTCAAGGGCAGATCATAGGTCGTCACAGTCTCCAGTTCGCCGAGATTCATCCGCATGCTGGAATCTCCATCGATATCGATGACGATCCGGTCCGGCGCGGCAAACTGGGCGCCGATGGACGCGGGCAGGCCGAAACCCATGGTTCCCATGCTGCCGGAGGTCAGCCATGAGCGAGGGTGCTTGAAGTCGAAGTACTGGGCTGCCCACATCTGGTGCTGTCCGACCCCTGTGGTAATGATGGCCTCACCCTTCGTCAGCCGGTTGATCTGCTCGATCACATAGTAGGGCTGGATGAGAGGACTCTCCGCGTCGTAGGCCATCGCGTATTTGGCCCGGAGGCCAGCGACGTGCTCATGCCACAGGCTGTAGTCCTTCCTGAATCCGCCGCTGCGGCCGTAGCGGCACAGCGCGCTCAGCGCGTCCGCGAGCAGGCCAACATGGTGCCAGTCGGCGGCCTTCACCTTACCAATCTCGCTCGCATCGATGTCGATGTGCGCCACGCTGCGTGCGCGCGGCGCAAACTCCTCAGGCACGCCGGCCACGCGATCGTCGAAGCGAGCCCCTAAGGCGATGAGGAAATCGCAGTCTTCTACCGCGTAGTTGGCGAAGGCCGTGCCGTGCATGCCCAGCATGTGCAGCGACAGGGGCTCGGTCGTATCGACGCTGCCAATCCCCATCAGCGTGGTCACCGTGGGGATCCCGAAACCGCCGGCGAATTCCCGAACCTGCTTCGAGGCCTCACCATTGATGACGCCCCCACCTGCGTAGATCAGGGGACGCTCCGCCGCCTCCAGCTTGTCGAAGAAGGCTTTCATCTGGGACTCTTCCAGGGCGTTGCCCTGCAGCTTGTGCATGCGCTCTCGATAGCCGGGCACCGGCAGGCGACCCGAGCCCTGGAACACGCCTTCCCAATTCTGAACATCCTTTGGGATATCGATCACCACCGGCCCGGGGCGGCCCGTACGGGCAATCTCAAACGCAGTGCGAACCGTAGCTTCGAGCTTCTCGGGATCTGTTACCAGGAATACGTGCTTACAGGCCCCGCCCATGATGCTGCTGACCGGCGCCTCTTGAAAAGCGTCGGTCCCGATCGCCGGGGTCGGCACCTGACCGCAAATCACTACAATGGGAATCGAGTCAGCCATGCAATCGCGCACGGGGGTGACGGTGTTGGTCGCTCCCGGGCCCGAGGTCACCATGGCGACGCCGACCTTGCCGCTGGCCCTGGCATAACCGGCAGCCATGAACGCGGCGCCCTGCTCGTTCGCGGGCACGACCACCGGCAGGGGAAGATCCCTGACGTCGCTCGATTCCGGCCCGTGCTCCATGTTGTAGCGAAACACGGCATCGAAAGTCGGCAGTATCGCGCCGCCGCTGTAGCCAAAAATCAAATCGACGCCTTCGTCGGCGAGAATCTGGACAATCAGTTCCGCACCCGACATGGACACTCCTGCCATCGGGTGGGTAGCGCGCGGCAATGGTTGGTGGCTTTGTAGCATTAGTATGCCCCTTGCGTTGCCTCATCCCCTCCAGTAATGTGCGGCTATTGCGTCGCACAATCTTTAAGGTTAACAACGCGACGGGCCCCAAGTCTACAGCTTTCGGTGAGGACCGGCGATGCGCCACACCATTTCGATCATCCTCCAGAACGAGGCGGGCGCGTTGACCCGCGTCGCGGGCCTGTTTTCGTCCCGCGGCTACAACATCGAATCACTGCACGTCGCACCGACCCAGGATCACACCGTATCCCGGCTGACGCTGGTTACCGTCGGCTCCGACGAGGTCATCCAGCAGATCTGCAACCAGCTCCTGAAGCTGGTCGACGTCGTCAACCTCGTGGATATGACCGAGGGCAAGCACTTCGAAAGAGAGCTTATGTTACTCAAAGCTCGGCTGCACGAGCAGGACGGGGAAGGTTTTGGCCAGCTCCTCGACAGGTCTGGCGCCCGCACTCTGGACAAACGCCCCGAGTGCTACACACTGGAGCTTACCGCATCCGGGCCGGAGCTCGACAGCTTCGTCGAGAAGGTAAGGCGCTTCGGTGAGGTCGTCACCGTCGTTCGCAGCGGCGCGATGGCCGTTGCCCACGGCCCCACAAGCCTGGAGCACCCTGAACTGGAGTCGCAGGCCGCCCGCTGACCGGTACGCTTCGATGCAAGATCGCTACATCGAGAGAATACTCACCGCCCGCGTATACGATGTCGCGGACGAGTCCCCGCTGGAAGATGCGCCCGAGCTTTCGCGCCGTTTGAACAACCGTATTCTGCTGAAGCGCGAGGACATGCAGCCGGTCTTTTCGTTCAAACTCCGGGGCGCCTACAACAAACTTGCCCTCATGCCGGCGGATAGACTGTCGCGTGGCGTAATCTGCGCATCGGCCGGCAACCATGCACAGGGCGTTGCGCTGGCGGCACGACGACTTGGGACACGCGCGGTCATCGTCATGCCGAAGACGACTCCTTCAATAAAGGTCCAGGCCGTGCGTGCACTGGGCGGTGAGATAGTCATTGAGGGCGAAGGCTATGACGAAGCGTTCTCGCATGCCCAGGAACTCGCGAAACAGCAGGGACTGGAATTCGTGCATCCCTTCGACGATCCGGATGTCATCGCCGGGCAGGGCACAGTGGGCATGGAAATCGTGCGTCAGCATTCGGGCAGGATCGACGCCGTCTTTGTGCCGGTGGGAGGCGGCGGACTTGCCGCCGGCATAGCCGCCTATATCAAATATCTCCTGCCGGAGACGAAAGTCATCGGCGTCGAGCCTGCAGACTCGCCCAGTATGAGCGCGGCCCTCGAAGCAGGGAAACCTGTCACGCTCGATCGCGTCGGTACTTTCGCAGACGGCATTGCGGTGCGAACAATCGGGCAGGAGACGTTTCGTCTGTGCCAGAAACATCTGGACGGGATGGTGCTGGTCAATACCGACGAGATCTGTGCGGCTATCAAGGATATCTTCAGCGACACCCGATCCATCGCGGAGCCCGCCGGCGCAGCGGCCGTAGCAGGGCTAAAAAAATACGTCGAGTCGGAGGCGCTGTCCGGCCAAACGATGATCGCCATTCACAGCGGCGCAAACATGAATTTCGACCGGCTCATGCATGTTGCCGAGCGAGCGAATATCGGTGAGCACACGGAGGCGCTCTTCGCAGTCGAGATTCCCGAGCATGCGGGCAGTTTCCTCGCCTTCTGCGAGACCATCGGAAAACGCGTGGTGACCGAATTCAACTACCGGTACACGGATCACGCCGACGCCCACATCTTCGTCGGTCTGCGCCTCAAGCATGGGATCGCCGAGAAATCCGAGATACTCGACTCTCTGCGCGCCGAAGGATATCCCGTCATGGATCTTAGCGACAACGAGATGGCGAAGGTGCACATCCGCCATATGGTGGGCGGCTACGGCTCCGTCATCGAGAATGAGCGGCTTTTCCGCTTTCAGTTCCCGGAGCGCCTTGGCGCACTCACGGATTTTCTGCGGGCCGTCGGCAACCAGTGGAACATCAGCCTCTTTCACTACCGCAACCACGGCTCGGACTACGGGCGCGTGCTTGCCGGCGTGCAGGTACCCTCTGCAGACGACGATGAATTCCATGCGCACCTGAAGGACCTGGGCTACACCTACTGGGAGGAGACCGTGAACCCCGCCTATCAGATGTTCCTGGAGCCGCGCCATGGCTTGAGAAAGACCCGCACCGCATGAAGATTGAGCTCAACGATCTCGAAGCGCGAGTGATCGGTGCCCTTATCGAGAAAGCGGTCACGACCCCCGAACAATATCCCCTGTCCCTGAACGCTCTCATCAACGCGTGTAATCAAAAAAGCAATCGCGAGCCCGTCATGGACCTCGACAGGGCGGCGGTGCAAGACACCCTGGACTCGCTGGTAAAGCAATACCTGGTTAGCGACAGGGGCGGTTTCGGCAGCAGAGTGACGAAATACAAGCACAGATTCTGCAATACCGAATTCGGTTCTCTACAGTTTTCCGACCAGGAGCTCGGTATCATCTGTGTGATGCTGCTGCGCGGGCCGCAGACACCGGGCGAGCTGCGCACTCGCACCAACCGCTTGTGCAGATTCGTCGACGTGGGAGAAGTTGAAGCCACGCTCGAGGCTCTGATCGCCCGGGAGGATGGGCCTTTCGTCGTCAAGCTTGCTCGGGAACCGGGCAAGCGAGAATCCCGTTATGCGCATTTGTTCAGCGGTGAGGTCCTGGCCGTCGAAATGGCCCCGGCCGCAGACACAGCTTCCGACCCGAAGCCGAAAAATCCCGTAATCGAACGGCTCGAGCACCTGGAGGGGCAGGTCGACGAGTTGCGCCGGCAGATCGAGGACGTGAGAACCCAGCTCAAGAACTCGAGCAGCTGAATAGCGCGAGATTGCTGCGTCAGCGTCGGTTCCTCCGAATGGACGCTCACTCCTCCATCGCCCTCTTCACCTCCTCGGCAATGATGCGGATACCGCGGCGAACAACGTCCGAGTCCTGCGAATAAGTCACTCGTATGCACTGGTGCCGGTGATCCCAGTCTTCCGCCAGGCCTCCAAAGAAGTGGTGACCCGAAATGACGAGCACATCGCGAGCTTTGAGCCTGCGGTAGAGCTCGTCGCAGCCAATCCGTAAAGAGGGGAACCACAGCCACAAGAACATAGCGCCCTCGGGCTTGTGGATATGGAAGTCCAGCCCCGCGAGTTCAGACTGAAACCACTCGACCGCCAGCTCGGCCTTGTGCCGGTAGTGAGGAGTGATCAGCTCGTGACTGATACGAATAATGTCGCCGCTCTCTACCCACTCGTGTAACAAGCCCGCCCCAACGCTCGGCACTGCCAGGTTGACGATGGCGTTGATGCTCGCAACAGCATCTACGATCTCTTCGTTCGCAATGACGATCCCGTTGCGGATGCCGGGCAGCCCCAATTTGGAAAGGCTCATGCAAAGGATGATGTTGTCATTCCATATCGGCGTTGCTTCGACGAATATGATGTGAGGAAAGGGTAGACCGTAGGCGTTATCCACGATCAGCGGCACATTCGCCTTGCGCGCAAGCTGATCCAGGTGACGCATCTCACCGTCCGTAAGAACGTTGCCCGTTGGATTGGTCGGTCGCGAGACACAAATCGCACCTACACTCTCGTCGACGCTGAGCTGCTCGAAGTCGACATGATATTTAAACATCCCGTTGTCGAGGTGTTCTATGGAAGGCCGTTGCGCGACGAAGAGATCGTCGACCAGGCCAACGTCCATGTATCCGATGTATTCAGGTGTCAGCGGCAGCAGGATCCGCTTGTGCTCGTGGCCGAAGCTCCCCGCCAGCAGATTGAACAGAGAGAAGAAGCTGCCCTGACTGCCGACTGTCAAACAAACATTGCGCGCGTCAATGTCCCAGCCGAACTCCCGGCGTAGTAGCGTAGCAAGCGCGCGACGAAAACGAATGTCGCCGTGGGAGGGTGAATAATTGCCGAACGTCCGGCGCAGTTCGCCATCGTCTCCGGCAATGACCCGCAGGCGCTTTTTGATGAGTTCCTCGACGGCGGGTATGCTGCTCGGGTTGCCTCCGCCCAGCATGAGGAAAGGGTGGTCGCTTGCCATGGCTTCGCCGAGATCATCCATGAGCTCCCGGGTACCGGTCATACGGGTAAATCGCTTGCCGAAATCGGAGAAGTTCACGACACTAGGTAGGGGACGGTGGAGTCGACTGGCCGCAGTGTATCACGCGCTGCCGCTTCAGCCAGCCGGGGGCGGCAAGAGCTTCAGATGTTTGAGGAGATCGACGAACTTCTGGAGGGTCTCGCGCTGATAGGCCTCTACGTCCACGTCGGTGAAATCATAGAATCCCTTTCCTGTCTTGACGCCTATATCGCCCGCTTCCATCTTCCTGGTGACCACCTCCGGGGAAGCGTAGCGCTCGTTCCCGAGGGCGCCGGTCAGATAGCGACTCGCATAGTAGAGTATGTCTCCACCGCCCCAATCGATGAACTCTACCAGCCCTAAGACGGCGTAACGCACACCAAAACCCACTCGGATCGCCTTGTCTACGTCCTCGGCACTCGCGACGCCCTCCTCCACCAGGCGCGCGGCCTCGTTCATCGCCAGAGCCTGGATGCGCGGCACGATGTATCCGGGGCTTGCGGCACAGACGACCGGCACCTTGCCCACGGACTCGAGTATTTCCTCGAGTCGGCGGGTGCTCTGCTCTGTCGTGATCTCGCCGGGGCTGACTTCGACCAGAGGAATGAGAAAGGCCGGATTCAACCAGTGCGCGTTCAAAAACCGTTCGGGCAGCTTCGAGAAACCTGCCAGGGTGTTCACATCGATCGTAGACGTCGTGGAGGCAATGAGACACTCGTCGCGCACATGATCGCCGATGAACTTGAGCGCTTCCTCTTTGAGCTCTACTTTTTCGGGGACCCCTTCGAAAACCACCCCGGCCTGACCCAAAGCGGCCTCCGCCTGAGCACGGGCGACATAGCTGATGCGCGCCAGTATGCGCTCCTGCTGTGCGGCATCGATGAGCCCGAAGGTCTGCATCAGGCCGATCGTCCGAGCGAGCTCCGCCTGGGCATCTTCGCGAGCTTGTGCAGTCTCTTGTTCAGAGCGGGCCTTGAGATCGATCAGCGTGACGTCGTAGCCGCCGTAGGCGAAGCTGTGCGCGATGCCGCGTCCCATACGGCCCGCACCGACGACGGCCACGCTCATCTCCGTTTTTGGATCAGGCCTCACGAGACAGCTTCCAGTCCCCGGGACAACAGTCCCATCATCTCGGCGCGGGACAAAGTATCGAGACCCAGGCTCTCCAACGTCCGGCCGCGCGCGTACAGATCCTCTCCGGTGACCGCGCTGGCGATACTCAACAAGCCCTGAGCCACGGGTGTCGGTACGCCTGCCCACCTGCCGGTGGATACCAGCAGGCTCACGCCCAGCCTCACATCCTCTCGCATGTAGCGGTGGGTCTTGAGATCGATATCTTCGCGCCAGTCCCCGCTGTCGGTGAGCCGATCGTGGGCGGCCCGGCCGTACATCCACTCATCCCCCTCCTTCGCGTAGTGATCTGCCAGCGGGAAATGGGGTGGCGCGTATCCCAGCTCCTCGCGGATGGCGATGCGCTCCCCGTCCAGGGCGTCTGTGACCCGCCGGATGGACGGTTGGGTACCTTCGTTGTGGATGTCCCAGGTCTCGAAGTGTTCCAAGGGTCCGGCATTCATCAGGATTAGCGGCGGATGAATGATGGGGCCCGCGTTCATCAGCGCGGCGCTTAATGCGTCCTCGACGGGCTCTACCGCCGCATAGACCTGTCGCAGCACATCGAATGCATGATCGGCGTTGCGGCTGGGGAATATGCCGCTCGGCAAACGCTTCGCATAGGCGCTGACGACGACCCTGCGCGGACCGTGCTTGCGGGCAAGGTATGGCAGGGTGCCGGTCTCGGCGAAGGATACGTCCGCAGTATTGCCGACCTCACGCATCTGTTGAGCGAACAGGATACTCCCAAAGGTCCCGGGCGGAAGATAGACCACCTGTCCCGGTTCCAGCAGCGGCGCCAGCTGGCTGGCCAGGGACTCGTGGGTGGTAGCCGGCAGGGGAATGAGAACGAAGTCCGCCCCCGCGACCGCTTCCTCCAGCGAGCTCGCGACCGACGCGACCGGCACGTCGCGCTCGCCCTTGTAGTCTACGAGCTGGATACCGCCCGCCTCCCGCAGCTCGGCAAAAGCATCCTGGTCCCGGCGCCACAGCCGAACGCGATGGCCGTTCTCGGATAACTCGGCCGCCGCCGCGTAGCATCCGTGGCCGCCACCCAGCACTGCGATTTCCATGTCCTCTCCCCGTGTGGAAAGGCCCATGATACCCGCCCTGGGCATGCCCGGACACATATGGCTCTACGCTACGCACGCGATGATAATCCGTGAATCCTCGACTATGCTTAGACGAAAGACTCGAAGCAGTAACCAGTTCGTAAACTTGTCATAGCATCGTTGGCGTAATGTGCGCGCCCGTCCAAGCAGCGAACACCAACAGAAAGGAAACAAGTAAATGACGACCAGACTCTTTGTCATCGCGGCCGCGTGCGCCGCAACATTAGGCAGCCAGCCCGGCCTCGCCAGTGAAAAATACTGCGGCTACGTGGACCCGGACGGCGCGTTGAGCAAGCCGGCCCAGACCACCCGGTTTGCGAGCTTCAACGCCTCGCTCAATCGCTTCAACGAGGGTGATCTGATCAGCAACCTGTCGACGCCGGACGACCCACAGGCTCAGGCGGTCGCGGAGATCATCCAGCGCGTGAACCCGGATGTGCTTCTCGTCAACGAGTTCGATTTCGATGCGGACGGCATCGCGGCAGATCTCTTCCGCAGCAACTACCTGGAGGTCAGCCAGAACGGGCAGGCCCCGGTGCACTACCCTCACGTGTTCAACGCGCCGTCCAACACCGGCATCCCCTCCGGCCAGGATTTAGACAACAACGGCAGCGTCGGCGGGCCCGGAGATGCCTTCGGCTTCGGCTTCTTCCCCGGCCAATTCGCCATGGTGCTGTACTCCAAGTACGCGATTGACGAGTACCGTGCACGTACCTTCCAGAAGTTTCTATGGGCAGCCATGCCGGGGGCGCTGCTGCCCGACGATCCGACCACTCCTGAGCCCGGCGACTGGTACTCGGACGAGGCGCTCGAGGTCTTCCGCCTGTCCTCGAAGAGCCACTGGGACGTGCCGGTCAATGTCTGCGGCGCGAGCGTTCACGTACTGGCCAGCCATCCGACGCCGCCTGTATTCGATGACTTTCCCCCGGGCGTGGACTTCAACGGCCGCCGCAACCACGACGAGATCCGGCTCTGGGCGGACTACGTAGGGCCACGCAAAGGGGCACGCTACGTCGTCGATGACGCAGGCGGACGCGGGGGTTTCCGAGGAAAAGCGTTCGTCATCATGGGAGATCAGAACGCCGATCCCAACGACGGCGACTCGACCAATAATGCAATCCTGCAGCTCCTGAACAACGCCGCCATCAATTCGGACCTGGCGCCGGCGAGCCTGGGAGGATTCGAGGCCTCCGCACGCCAGAACGATCTCAACGACACACATACGGGAAGCCCGGCGCTGGATACCGGCGACTTCGGTGACGCAAATCCCGGTAACCTCCGCGCCGACTACGTGCTGCCCTCACACGCGGGCCTGGACGCCGTGTGCGGGGGCGTGTTCTGGCCCCAGGAATCCGACGCGACCTTCCCGCTGGTAGGCGATAACTTCGCGTTGAGCTCGGATCACCGGCTCGTGTGGATGGATCTGAGGGTCAGGGGCGCAGCCTGTTACTAGTTTCAGCTCAGTTTGCAGACGCGCTGACTTGGCTGAGCGGCACGGACGCCGCTCAGCAGCCAGTGACGTCGTCCGCTAATCAGCGGTACGTCATCGCGCGGAGGTAAGCAATCTCTTAACTTCTTGGTCTTACTAGATTGCCGCGTCGCCTATCGGCTCCTCGCAATGACCATTTGGGTCACACTTTGGCCTGTTTGAGATAGCTCTAAAGTTTCTCGGCGCGGCCGCGTAAAACGAACTTCTGAATCTTTCCCGTCGAAGTTTTCGGCAGATCGCTGAACACCACGGTCTTGGGACACTTGTAGCGTGCCAGGTTCTCCCGGCAGAACTCTATCAAGTCCTGCTCGCTGACTGATTCGCCGGGCCTCAAGGTCACGAAAGCGCAGGGTGTCTCACCCCATTTCTCATCCGGGCGCGCCACGACCGCGGCTTCGCTCACGGACGGATGCTGGTACAGCACCCCTTCGACCTCGATCGTAGAGATGTTCTCGCCGCCGGAGATGATGATGTCTTTGGATCTATCCTTGAGCTGGATGTAGCCATCCGGGTGCATGACGCCCAAGTCACCCGTGCGGAACCAGCCGCCTTCGAATGCCTCGTGGGTGGCGGCCGGGTTCTTGAGATAGCCTTTCATGATCACGTTGCCGCGCATCACTACCTCTCCCATCGTCTCGCCGTCGGCCGCTACGGGCTCGAGCGTCTCCGGGTCCGCCACTGCCAGGTCCTGCAGCACAAGATAGGGCACACCCTGCCGCGCCTGGAGGCGCGCCCGCTCCGAGGCCAACAACGAGTCCCAGCCGTCCTGAGGCGGTGATACGACCGCGGGCCCGTAGCTTTCGGTGAGGCCGTAGACGTGGATCACTTCGAACCCCAGATCTTCCATCCTCTCGAGTATCGCCGCCGGCGGAGGGGCGCCCGCCGTCATCATGCGAACTTTGCGGGGAAGCTCCAAGCGATCTTCCTTGCCGGCATTGACCAGCATGCCCATGACGATGGGAGCGCCGCACAGGTGCGTCACGCCGTGCTCCGCGATCGCCTCGAAGATCGCCCGGGCCTCAACTCTACGCAGGCAAACATGTGTGCCCGCCATCGCGGTCACCGTCCAGGGAAAACACCAGCCGTTGCAATGAAACATGGGCAAGGTCCACAAATACACGGGATGATGCGGCATCGCCCAAGCGGTGACGTTGCCGATGGCGTTCAGGCAGGCCCCGCGGTGGTGGTAGACAACGCCTTTGGGGTTTCCGGTCGTGCCCGAAGTGTAGTTGAGCGAGATTGCCTGCCACTCATCGGCGGGCATGCTCCATGCGTATGTGGGATCGCCCTCGGCCAATAGCGCCTCATAATCCATTTCACCGAGCAGCTCGCCACCCTCCGCAAGCGGGTCGTCGATGTCGATGACCAGGAGCTTGCGATCGAGCAGTTCAAGCGCCTCCTTTGTCACGGCAGAGAACTCTCGGTCGGTGATGAGGACCTTGGTCTCACTGTGCTCGAGAATGAAGGAGATCATCCTGGCATCAAGGCGGATATTCAGCGCGTTGAGCACGGCGCCGCACATGGGAACGCCGAAATGCATCTCCAGTGCCTCGGGCGTGTTGGTCGCCATCATGGCGACGGTGTCGCCCGCGCCCAAACCCCTGCGCGCGAGCGCGGAGGCGAGCCTGACGCAGCGCGCGTAAGTCTCTTTCCAGTTGCGGCTGGTCGCACCATGGATGACGGCCGTCCTGTCGGGGAACACGTGCGCGGCGCGCTTGAGGAAAGTCAAAGGTGAGAGAGGCTGGTGATTGGCGGGATTCTTCTCTAAACCTTCTTCATATGTCATTTGTATAGGCCTCGAATCGGGATAGTATTTTTCACGCGCTAGATGAGACATGATTTATCATCAATACACCCTAAGTATAGCCTCTCCGACCCCGTGGCCAATCCCAAACCTCCATATCTGCTGTTCCTTGGCGAAGCCAGGGAAAGCGCGGACATAAAGACCGCTGGCGGCATCCACTATTGGAGACCGGAGCTGTGCGCCGGCCAGCTCCGGCTGCCGGGCGCGAGGCTCAAGTTGCCGCTACCGGAGATGAGTCCCGCACGGGCAGCCTCCTCGGGCGTCCGATCACTGCTCATCGGCACCGTCACAGCGGGTGGGATCTTCCCGCAGTCCTGGCGCGGCATTTTTCTCGAGGCGCTGCGCTGCGGACTCGATATCGTCAACGGACTGCATCAACGCCTCGACGCCGACCCGGAGCTCGCCTCCGCTGCGCGAGAAAACGGGTGCCGTCTGATCGAGCTTCGCGACCCGGGCCGCAGTTTCGACATCGGCCGGGGTGAGCCTCGTTCGGGAAAGCGCATTCTTACCGTCGGGACCGACTGCAACGTTGGCAAGATGTATACGGCCCTCGCCGTGGAGCGCGAGCTCAAAGAACGGAATAAGCATGCCGCGTTTCGCGCCACGGGCCAGACCGGGATACTCATTGCGGGCGGCGGCGTGCCGCTCGATGCGGTGGTATCCGACTTCGTATCCGGTGCGACCGAGTACTTGTCGCCGGCCGCGCCCGATAACCACTGGGACGTCATCGAGGGCCAGGGTTCTCTGCATCACCCCGCTTACGCCGGAGTGACTCTGGGCCTGATTCATGGTGCCCAGCCCGACTGGCTGATCGTCTGTCACGATCCGATGCGCGCGGACATGCGGCACGCGCCCGGCTATCCGGTGCCGGATTTGGGCGTTGCGACGAGCTCCGCGCTGGATGCCGCGCGCCTAACCAATCCGGAGGTTAGATGTGCCGGCTTCAGCCTCAACACGTCGCGCCTCGGCGAAGACGAAGCGGCGGAGTTGCTCACCGCGGTGAGCGAAGCGTTTGGGCTCCCCGCAGTCGATCCCGTACGCACCAGCATCGCGCCCCTGGTCGACCGCATTCTGTACTAGTGGGGGTCGGAGGTGATTGAGAGCGACCTCATCGATCGTGGGAGCGGCTCTCGCCGCGAAACTCTTCCACGATCGGGCCCGAAGATCCTCCCACAGGTGCCATCCCGGTCCACAGTGCTGTTTTCAAATTGAGGGCCTAGCTTCAGGTTCGTGGTGACAGTCGGCGCAGCGTCGCCGGGGACCACCCTCTTCTTCCTCGTGCCGCTTCTGCACATGACAGCCACGGCAGAAACCGTGAAAGTGCTCCTGCATGTTCAACGCGAGCTCCGGGTCCGACTTGTGGCAGGCGTAGCAGGTGCCCAGCCCGCTGTCATCGACATAGTCGTGATGGCACTCCACACAGTTTACGGTGACATGATCGGAGTGCGCGAAAGCGACGGGCAAAAGA
>Ga0224508_10001507_pt1 | contig 20803 bp, 13 predicted proteins | sample SF_Jan12_sed_USG_4_FD_170157 | JGI IMG/M metagenome (GOLD analysis project Ga0224508, IMG submission 170157) | Sediment microbial communities from San Francisco Bay, California, United States - SF_Jan12_sed_USGS_21 | ecosystem: Environmental > Aquatic > Marine > Sediment | place: USA... | reverse complement strand
GCAGTTCGACGGGGGGGCGGATTACCCTCGCGGCCAACGGGCACGCCTACTTTGTCGATGTGAACTGGCTTACGGGCACAGTGGTGATCCATGATTAGGCGGTCTTGCAACATCAGCCACTGCGCCGGGTTTTCGCTGCTCGAGGTAGTCGTTGCGTTTGCGATTCTGGCGCTGGCATTGGGTACGCTCTACCAGATTTTTTCCTCGACGGCGCGACGGGCCGTGCTGGTGCAGGAATACAGTCACGCCGTATTGCTGGCGGACTCAAGGCTAACGCAGATCGGTACGGTAGACGTTATGAAAACGGGCATCGATGCTGGGGAGTTCGATGAGCAGTACCGTTGGCGGCAGCGGGTTGAGCCATACCCCCTGCCGGAGGGGGCCACCGATCGACCATCGCCACTCGTACCTTATCGGGTCACGGTCGAGGTTCAGTGGGGACAGGACGAAGGGCAGCGGTCGATCGCACTGACGACGGTGCGCCTGGGGCCGAGCGGATGAGGGCTCTACCACAGAGGTTTGGGCCCGCGGCGGCGGGCGGGTTTACGCTTCTGGAGCTTGTCGTGGCGCTACTGATTCTTAGCATCATGATGACGCTTTTGTTCAATGGCCTGCGGCTGGGCGCACGTACTTGGGATTCGGTGACAACGCGTACAGACGCTTTGCGCGAATCGCATCTGGCGCGGCTGTTCATCAAACGGCAGCTAGAGCAGGCGCAGTCGATGGCGTTTACGGACGCGGGCGATGAGCCGCGTATCGGCTTCTTTGGCGAGCGTCATACGATTCGCTTCGTGACGCCATTGCCGGCACATATCGGCCAGGGCGGCATGTACTGGTTCACGATAGACGTGGCCGAGGGCAAGCACGGTAAGCAGCTAATTCTAAGTTATGAGTTATTTCAGACGGCGGAATGGGAACGCTACACACCGGCGCCGCCAGAGAAGGTCATCTTGATTGCCGAGCTGGGAGACGCGGAATTCGCCTATCTCGCTGATACCGAACCGGAAACGCAACCGAGGTGGACGACACGGTGGGAGCATAAAGATCGGCTCCCGCATCTGGTGCGCTTGCGGCTCAGATCCGGCGACGCCGATAGCAGCGCATGGGAGGAACTCCTGGTGGCACCCAAGTTGGCAACGGCAAATCAAGGCCGGGAGCAGGCTATGGGCAGCAAACGGCAAGCGCACACCCGCATCGCCCTCGACACCCAGCTGGGAACCGCGGCCACCGCGTCGGGGTGGCCGGTGGCGGCGGGGCGGATCTCATCGGGCTTTGGCTGGCGCATCGACCCCTTCAGCGGGCGCCGCGCGCGCCACAATGGGGTCGACATTGCCGACCGCCTGGGCGCTACCATCAGCGCCATCGACGCCGGGCAGGTGGCCTATAGTGGCGCCAAGCCTGGCTACGGGCTGCTGGTCGAGATCAACCACGGCGAGGTCGTCACCCGCTATGCCCATACCAGAGAAACCCTGGTGACGGCGGGCGAGCGGGTGGAACGCGGCCAGCCTATCGCCCGGCTGGGCAGCTCCGGGCGCTCCACCGGCCCGCACCTACACTTCGAGGTCTTGAAAAACGGCTACCCGGTCAATCCAAGCGGATATCTAACGGGGTTCTAAATGCGGTTGAACGAGCAACAGCGGCGAAAAACGCCGATCAATCAGATGCTGAGACCAGCCGCAAATCGCGGCATTGCCCTTATCAGCGTGCTCTGGGTGGTTGCGCTGCTGGCGGTTGTCGCCGGCGGCATGTCAGCCGCCATGCAAGACGAGACTCGGCTGGTACGCAACTTGCTAGCGTCGGCGCAAGCGCGCCACGCGGCGGAAGGAGGTGTGCAACTAGCGCTTTTGGCCCTCGCAAGTAATACGGGACAGCCGAGCTGGCAGGCCGATGGCGCACCTCGCGAGCTGGCGATTGGTGATGCGGCGGTACGTGTCACAGTGATCGACGAGGCCGGCAAGATCGATTTGAACGCCGCCCAAGATGGCCTTTTGGACGGTCTCTTGAAGACGGCCGAGTTGGAGGACTGGCAACGTCGCAGCATTGTCGACGCAATCTTGGATTGGCGTGATACCGACAACTTGACGCGCTTGAACGGCGCCGAAGATGGTGACTACCTGTCGGCGGACAAGCCCTATGGCACCAAGGATGCGCGCTTTGACAGTGTTGACGAGCTGTACTTGGTGTTGGGGGTCTCGCCGGCGCTGTATCGAAAAATAAAGTCCGCGCTAACTGTTTACTCCGGCCAACCCGGGGTTAACCCGGCGGCCGCGTCCCGGCAAGTCTTGCTCGCCATCCCCGGCATGGACGCTGACACAGTGGAAACATACATGGCCTTACGTCAACAGCGCCGCGAGGCCGGACTAGCGCCACCGCAACCACCGTTGACTAACCGGCAGTATATCGCTCGCGGAAGGGCTAGAACCTACAGTATCCACGCGCAGGCGCGCACGCAGGATGGTGTGACGGCGCACATCACGGCGACGGTCGATCGGCGCGGTCGCGACCCAACCGCGCCCTTTACAGTACTCAGCTGGCGGCAAGAGGGGGACGAACTTTTCCCGCGAGCGCAAGACGACGGTTGATAATTGGACTGCCCCGATGGAATTGAAACAGATCACAAAGAGGTTAACAGCGGCTAGCGCTTCCTTGCGCCAAGATCTTCAGCAGTTCATCAGCTGGTGGACCGGCGAACTGCTGGCGCTGTTGCCATCGCGACTTAGAGAGCTAATGCAACGACGAGCACGCCGGCTGATCGTGGACATCGATGGCAAAAGCGCGAGCTTCACGCTTTGTGGACTGCAAGGGGTTCGCAAGATAGCGGATCTCGATTTTGCACCAGCTGGCGTAGAGCAACCGCAAACCGTCGATGCCATCAAGCACGCGTGTGACGGTGGCATTGATGATATCGCTGTGCGCATCCCCATAAAGCAAGCGCTACGTCGGACCCTGACGATTCCGCTGGCAGCAGAAGAAAATCTGCGCGAGGTATTGGCATTCGAAATGGATCGCCACACGCCATTCAAGGCAGAGCAGGTCTATTATGATTTCACAGTCGTCGCCAGAGACCCGGCCAGGCGCACTCTTCGAGTTGAGCTCACTGTAGTCCCACGCGCTGAAGTCGATCCACTGGTGGCGATGTTGGTCAGTTGCGGTTTGGAACCGACGTCTCTGGATGTTAGCGACAGCAACGCGTCAGGCGACGCCGTCGACGCGGTAGCTGGACTCAATCTGTTCCCGGGAGCGCAAAGACGTATCTCACCGGGCAACAAGAGCTGGCAAAACCCGGTTCTGGCCACGCTCGCCGCGGCGCTGCTGGTAACCGCCGTCGCTCTTCCGTTCGTGCAGAAGATAAACGCCGTCGCGCAGCTGGAAAGGGCGGTTAGCGAAGCCAGGCAAGAGGCACTCACGGCGGAGCAAGTGCGAACGGAACTCGAGCAGCTCGTGGCGGAAGTAAATGCGCTGGTGAGCAAGAGAAAGCAACAGTCGAGTGTTATCCAAGTGCTCGATGAGCTGACGCGCATACTGCCGGACGGCACATGGTTAAATCGATTTGAAGTCGGTGGAAAGCGCGTCAAGATCCGAGGGGAATCGTCGAACGCATCGGGGTTGGCGGCGTTGATAGAAAATTCGGTGCTGTTTAATGATGCGAGCTTCGACTCCCCGGTGATGCACAATCCGACGACAGAGCAGGAGCGATTCGTGATTTCTGCTACCGTCGCGCGTGTGGATGTCAAATGATTGATCGATTGACACCGGCTCAAGGACGTACGTTCGCGCTGGCGCTCGCGGCGGTAGTCGTCGTGCTGTCTTATGTGCTGCTGATCGGCCCGCTAGTGGGGCAGTATCGTTACTATGATGAGAAGCTGGTGGAGCTGAGCCATCAATTGCACCAGCATCAGGCTTTGGCCAAAGATCGGACGGCCAATCAGCGGCGGCTCGATCAACTAAAGCGGCGCGACCTGGCGAAGCAGTACTACTTGGCAACCGGTAAACCGGCGCTAGCGTCGGCAGAGCTTCAGCAGCGTATCAAGCGCCTGATCGACCGTAACCAAGCGGAGCTAATTAGCACCCAGGTCGTCAGCGGGCAACGCGGAGATCGGTCACCGGAAGTGACGGTGAAGGTGCGCCTGAGAGGCCATATAGGAGCACTACAAAAAGTGTTGTACGCGTTAGAAACGAGCAGCCCGATTCTTTTTCTCGACAATGTCGTGATCCAAGCGAGCCCGAGCCGGCGAAGAGCGAAGTCTAGCGGTCAAGTTGGCCGCAAGCAGCTTACCATCAGCTTCGACGTAAGCGGCCATAGGCGGGAGCTGAGCGGATGAGGACCAGAGTTACACGCCTGGGCGTGCTCGGGTTTAGTCTTATCGTGCTGTGCGCGATTTTGATCGCGGTGATCTCGCTTGAGTTTTATCAGGGAGCGGGCGTCGTGCATGCCGACGGGCGCATGGGAGCGACGGCACCTGGTTCAGCGTCATCGCCTTTGCCAGCCGCGACGATTAGTTTTCCGCCGTTGCGGAAATACGCCGAAATCGTACAGCGGCCTCTGTTTGATGTGTCTCGTAGACCTCCACCCCGCGAGGCGAAAACAACGCCGGTGCCGACGAAAGAGCTGCGCCACCTGAAATTGACGGGTGTTGTCATCACGCCGGACAAAAATCTGGCTATAGTTCGTGACAAGACCCCCAGTGACAGGCTGCGCCTGGAACAGGGGATGGCGATTGGCGGGTGGTCATTGGACGAGATCCGGGTTGACGGCGTCACATTCCGCAAGGGTGCCGCGACCCACGAGCTACTGCTCCATGAAGAGAAAGAGCAGGCGCGGATAGCGGGCGCCGGTCCTCGTCGCAGCACGATGAAGCCCCCGCGCTGATCGGATCCCGCGGTAGATGTTGGCAGAGTCGCAGTAACATGAGCAGTAAACGTAATACGTCGCAACAATGTCCTCGGGGTTCCCTTTGCATACTGCCCACGGTCGCGTGTGCGACGCAGCGACTGACGCGCCCGAGCCGGGCCAGCGCTTGGCGCGGACGTTGGCACCAGTTGACCTATGTCAAAGTATTTCGGGTCAAGATCTGCCTATTTAGGTTGGCCGATTTCTGCCGGAGGTTTAGATACATCATCGGCTTTCCGCTAATCTGGGATTTCTCCGGCCGCACGCGTGTACCACAGAATATGACGAAGATAATACGAACCATGGCTGGCTTAGCGCTCATCACGGCGGTGTTGTTCTACGCTGGCGCCTGTACAACTACACCGGCGGGCAAGACGCCGGCGCCGCTCGCCCGTGGCAAGGACGGGCCGGCGGTAGAGACAGGCACGCCACCCAGCCGGGAGGCTGCTGTCGGTACGGTTGAGAGACTCAGCCCTGGCCGCGAGCCGGCGGCGGAACTGTTCCCTGGAACTGGCAAGTTTATCGACACGGCGGCGGCCTCTCGGCCAGCCTATTCGACGACGGCCGAGGGTGACCTTACCCTGAATTTCCAGGGTTCAGACATACAGGAAGTGATCAAGACCATCCTCGGCGACATCCTGCGGGTGAATTACGCGATCGATGAAAGGATCAAAGGACAGGTGTATCTGCAGACGAGCGAGCCGATTGCACGCGACGCACTTATTCCAACGTTGGAAGCACTGCTGCGCATGAAAGGGGCGGTACTGGTTCGGTCAGATCGTCTTTACAAGGTGGTTCCGCAGAGCGCGGCGTTTTCTAGCGCGATTAGCCCCGACGTGCGTTTGTTTCGGGATAAGGGCTTTCAAATTCTGATCGTGCCGCTGCGTTACATCGCCGCGGCCGAAATGGAGAAGATTCTGAAACCGTTGCAACCAACGCATGGCTTAGTGCAGATCGACAGCAGCCGCAACCTCCTCATTCTGGCCGGCACCCAAGTTGAACTGGCGCACTTGCTAAAGACGGTGAAGATCTTTGATATTGATCAGTTGCAAGGCATGTCGGTTGGCCTGTTCAGGCTGAGCTCGATCGATACAAAGACCATTCTTGGCGAGCTAGAGCAAATCATTGGCGATAGTGCAGCGGGCGGGGTCGCCGGCATGTTGCGTTTCGTACCGATAGAGCGACTCAATGCCTTGTTGGTCATCACGCCGCAGCCGAAGTATCTTAAGGAAGCGCAGTCGTGGATCGAACGGCTGGATCGGGCCGAGGAGGGCGCCGGCGTCGGCCTCCATGTCTACCATGTCCAGAATGGGCGCGCCACTCATCTGGCGGCGTTGCTAGGAGAACTGTTCGGAGAGGAAACGCCAGAGACCGAGGAACCGTTGGCGCCGCTACTGGCGCCCGGGGCGCGGCCCGCGATCATCGAGACCGAGCCTGGCGCGGCACCCGTGCCAAGCCAAGGGGTTCCGGTCGCGCAGACTCCGTCCTCCACCAATGTAGTCAGGAACCAGGCGGGCGCAACTGTCAAGCCGGGCAATCCAAGCACGCGCCGGAAGGCCGTTAATGTGGCGCTGCGGTCGGCGCCAGCGGCAGATCTGGATGTCGGCGCCGTCACCATCATTGCCGATGACGAGAATAATGCCTTGCTCGTCAAGGCGACGGCAGCGGACTATGCCAAGGTCGAGAAGGCGATCCGTCAATTGGATGTCCTGCCGCTTCAGGTTCTGGTGGAAACGACCATCGTTGACGTCTTGCTGACGGATGAGTTTAGCTTCGGGTTGGAGTGGTTCTTCAAGAGCAACCACGGCAGTAAACGGGTCCGGGGTCTACTGGATCTCGGTGGGTCGGGCATCGCACCGATCGTGCCCGGGTTTTCATACACGGTGGTGGATTCCGCCGACGTCGTGCGCGGTGTGCTGAACACGCTGGCGAGCGAGTCGAAGGTAAACATCATATCATCGCCCTCGCTGATGGTGCTTGACAACAGGACGGCTACCATAAGGGTCGGCGACCAGGTGCCGGTCCTCACCTCGCAGGGCTCCAGTATCGCAACCTCTGGGGACGACGCAATTATTGCGAGCAGCATTTCACAAGTTGATACCGGTGTACTTTTGGAGGTAACACCTCGGGTCAATGCGAGTGGCATGGTGACGATGGAGATTACACAGGAGGTGAACAACGCGGTGCCCACGGAATCGTCAGGCATAGACTCCCCCACTATCACTCAACGGAGCATACAGACCACGGTAGCGGTGCAAAGCGGGGAGACCATCGTCCTCGGCGGCTTGATCTCGGAGAGCAAGTCCAAATCGAAGAGCGGCGTGCCCGGACTGCGCAGGATACCCATTCTCGGATGGCTGTTCGGCGCCAGAAGCAAGACGCACGACCGAAACGAATTGCTGGTGCTGATTACACCCACCGCGATCAAGGACCAGGGCGAGGCGCGGGCAATTTCAGAAGAGTTCAGGCAGAAGATGATCAATATCACGCTGCCACCATGGACAGCACCACGCGTGACTGGCAAATCGAAGCCGCAAGAACAACAACAAGAACAACAACAAGAACAAGAACAATAATAAAAAATGGCAGCGGTTCGGCCCAGCCACGAATTCGCCGATCCGCCGGCACCGTGAGCACTCGCGCCCGGCAACCAAGGGCCGCAGTCTGGCCCGGTCGCTCACCGACGTCGCGCAAAGATGTGGACGTAGAATTAAGGTATATTTCCCCGCCTATAGCAACCAGCATATAACAACAACCCGGAGGCACGCGCGTGGCTTTTGCTGAAGGCACAGGCGGCAAGTCTGAGACGCCGCCGCGCCAGCCATCGATCACGACAAACGCTGTCGAGCCAGGTCGCAAATGGCGGGCGGCCGTCAATGGCTCGACGGCGCGCGTGGGTCGGCTGGCCGACGAATACCCAATTCTTCCCGCGAATTCCGCCGTCGCGATCTGGGGTATCGGGCGGCCACCGGGTGTTGGCGCAAGCACCGACCATGCGGCCTTGCACCCACGGTGCGAATCCGCAGCGCGCCGTTTGCATCCGGATATGGCATCGCAGCCGGGGGAAACGGCAGCGGGACGTTGCTCGGCTCCGGACACGGTGGCGCGGATAGCCATGCACCAATCGGTCGGGGTGGCATGATGGGGGTACGTCGACAGCGCGACCAAGCGCCTTTCGCTGATCCTCGGGCTGGTCAAGCAATGGCGACTACCGAGCCGGCCGCAGGTGGCTCGCCGAGCAGGCCGTTTAACCTCCTGCGCTCTTTTGCCTTATTGAGTGTGACGGTGATCGCCGCGATCGGCATCGTCTCCGGCATATTGATCCTAGACTATGAAGAACGGCACATCATGCAGCGCGATGCGACCGTGACCATGCAGTTCTTGCAAAGCCTGGCGCGGCAGGAGCTTTCCAAGCCGCACCCCGACGGGGAGCATGCGCAACTGCTGGCCGAGCTTTTCATGCATGTCGCTATTGTCCCTGACGTGACGCGCACCAATATCTTCGATCGAGACGGGACGGTCATCTGGTCCACCGAGCCGGGTTTGATCGGCCGCCGGTCCACTAACAACCCCGAGCTGCAAAAGGCGCTGGCGGGTGAGTTGGTCTACAAACTCCATCTCGGGTACTCGAGCAGAAAGCCCGAGCACGCCGCGATACCGAAGCAGTACCCCCAATTTATCGAGACCTATGTGCCGATCGAACATCCGGTGACGCCCGACCACGGCGAAGGGGTCGTCGGCGTGGTGGAGATGTACAAGTTGCCGGGGGCGCTATCGCTGGCGCTGAAACAAGGGCGCTATCTGATCTGGGGCGGCGGCGCCATCGGCGCGCTTGTCTTATATGTATCGCTGTTCTGGATTGTGCGTCGCGCGAGCCGGGTGATTCAACGACAGCACCGGTGGCTCACGCGCGAGGTCGAGGCACACATGGACGACAAAGAAACGCTGAGGGAGTCGGAGCGCAAGCTGCGCGCGTTGTCGGCAAAGCTACTGCGGGCGCAGGAGCAGGAAAGAAAAAAGATCGCATTGGAACTGCACGACGGACTCGGTCAGATCTTGAGCGCCGCCAAGTTTAGGCTTGAAAGTGGGCTCAACCGGCCGGGCGCCGCAGAGCAAGGCATCGAGCTCGTGCGAGGCGCTGTCGGCAAGATACAAGATGCGATCGAGGAGGTGCGGAACATCGCCATGGATCTCAGGCCGTCGATCCTGGATGATCTCGGTATCCTGGCGACGCTGGACTGGTTTTGCCGGGAATTCCAGCAGGTTTACCCAGACATACGGACAAACAAGCATACCGCGCTAGAGGAGGACGACATTCCGGGCGCGCTCAAGGTCGTTATCTACCGGGTGGTCCAGGAGGCGCTCAATAATGTCGCCAAGCATGCCAGGGCGAGTCAGGTGGACGTTGATCTGGTTGCCACGAGGGATCAGCTTAGCCTACGGATCGCGGATAATGGCCGAGGTTTTGACCTGAACCACTATTTGCAGGACATGGGTAACGACAAGGGAACGGGACTGCAGAGCATGCGGGAACGTTGCGAGCTATCGTTGGGCAGGTTTTCTATCGAATCGAGCCGCGATGCCGGAACTGTTATCCAGGCATCTTGGCCGCGGGGGGCATAGGCGGTTCCTTGGCGACTAAACCATTTCTGATCGCATAAGCCGTCACTTCAGCCGTGCAACTCAAGCCTAGCTTTTTCATGAGATTGGCACGATGCTTTTCGACAGTCTTTGGGCTGATTGATAGGTAACGCGCCATCTCTTTGTTCTTATATCCTTCGGCAACGAGCTTAAGCACCTCTCGTTCGCGATGGGTCAGGTCCTGCCACGCCGGCCCGCCGTTGGCGACCGATTGCTCGCTCAGATAGCCGCTCACCACCTGCCCGCAAATGCTCGGGCTAAGGTAGCTCTTGCCGTTTAGGGCACACCTTATGGCCGTCAGCAGCTGGGTCGGACAGTCATCCTTCAAGACATACCCCTCGGCCCCCGCCTTTAGAGCAGCATGGACATACTCGTCTGCTTTATGAACCGTAAGAACTACGATTTTGGTCTCAGGGTAACGCCGCCTTATATTTATTATGGCCTCCGTGCCGTGCGTCCCCGGCATGGCGAGGTCCATTAGGATCAAATCAGGGTTGAGGGCGCGAACGCCCTCCAAGGCGCCGTGGCCGTTGTCGGCCTCCCCCACGACTTCGAGATCCGGCTCGAGCGCGAGCAGCGACCGTATGCCTTCGCGTACAATCGCGTGATCCTCAACGATGAGAATACGGCTTGTTCTTTTGACCATGCGCCCACGACTGCAAATCAGTTAGGACACATCCGTGCGACACTACTGATTATTGTTATAAAAAGCGGACACGCGCTTTGCGTCTCAGAAATCCAAGGCATTACCCACAAACGATATACAGCATACCGCAATACGGCCAATCTTATCAATAGTTTGAGGCAGGCAGTCGCGGCCGTTCGTCATCGGATTTGGGCCGCTGAGGAGGCCGGCCGGTAGCGAAAACGCGACACCGACTACTAGGAAAACCGGTGTCTGCGGGGAAAGATGCTTAACTGTTAGCTTATCCGACCGCGTCGGATCGCGGTTGCTCCCAGGACCCCGGCGCCGGCCACCGAGGGCCTGGGTGTTCTAATCGGCTCGCAGGCAGTCCGGTCGGGTAAGATAAGGTGCTCCCTACCCCCAAGATACGGGCTTTTGCTACTGGTCTGCGCCACCCGAAGCGCGCACCGTCGGTCGGATGCTTATCCCCAGCGCAGAAAAGCTGCTGTGACGTCATGGTAAGTACACTCATCGTCGACGATAACAGCGTTTTTCGCGAGTCCCTGCGGCACGTCCTGCGCACGCACTTTCCGGCCCTGGAGGTTACGGAGGCCGAGGATGGCGCGCAGACCCTGCAGCACGTACAAGCCGCCCTGCCCGATCTGATCTTCATGGACATCCGCCTGCGGGGGGAAAACGGCCTGCAGCTGACCAAGAAAATAAAATCGCGTTATCCGCATGCCGTTATCGCCATAACCACCAGCTACGATCTGCCGGAATACCGGCGGGCGGCCCGGCGGGTGGGCGCAAGCCACTTCTTATGCAAGGATAAGCTCTCCCACGAACGCATAGCAGCGGTCATGGAATCGGTACTGACGGCGAAGTAGCCGCAGGTCCGTGGCCAGCCGGCGCGCGTCGCGGGATCCGCGGGGCGGCGGGTCGTCGCCATTGCAACCAGCGCCGGCGCCGGCTACACTCTGCCGGCTACACCCTTTTGACACTGGTGCTGCCGTGTCGGTGCGGCCCTGGGCACGCTCGCGGCTGGCAGCGGCGGTTCACGCCGGCATATTTGGGATTCTTTTCCTATTTGCCTGCGTGCTATAGTTAAAATATAATTCAAAAAATTAAAAGGGGGGTATGCTGAGCACCTCGTTTGCGCAGGGACGGGCAGGGCCTACTTGTATTAGTATTACCTCGACAAGGAGGTTGGCAATGATGACGGATCCCGCTTTAAGCGCTACCCTCTTCAGGATACTGATCGTTGACGGGCACGACGATTTTCGTCGCTCGGTGCGTGACGCACTGGCCGAAGCGTTTCCTTTCATGGACATCGGCGAGGCCGGCGATGGCCAGCAGGCGCTAGATCTGATCAGCGCCGTGGTTCCGGACGTGGTGTTGGCGGAGATCCGCCTGCCAGACGGCAACGGCCTGCGCCTGAGCGAGCGCATCAAATCGGCCTGGCCGCGTATCGTGATCGTGATTATGGCAGGCGAGGATCTCGAGGAGTACCGTACTGCCGCCCACGGCAGCGGCGCCAAACACTTTGTTCCCAAGACCTCGTTATCAATGCACGACTTATCGGCGTTGATCGAAGCCGCCTTTTCCGCCAAGTATCCGCACGTCCGCGCCCCGCTGACGCTGCGCAAGCTCGATGCCAAGCTCGATGCCGAGGACACCGCCGCGAGCAACGACAACCCGGGCTTCCAACCCCAGCCGCCTGCGTCCCGGTCGCGCAAGCGCCGCCGCCCGAAGCCACGAACCTGAGCGGGAATCGGCCGCGAACTAGCCGCAAGTCTCCCAGGCCAGCTGACCCCCACGCCGGTCCAGGACCGGCGGCAGAGGCGGCTGAGCCGAGGAGCAGCCAGCGTCACGGCGGAGGCCGGTTACCTGCGCCCAAGTGCCAGGACGGCGGCGGCAATTAGACTCAGGCCTGACGGTGGCCCGGGTCCCGCTGGCACTTCCGAGCGTATCTCCCACCCGGCTGGCCTTGTCATAGGCCGACGCCGTGCTCCCTCGCCTGTCGGATAAACTCTAAACTAAGGTAACGATTCTCCCCCCCCCAAGGCGTGATGGTTTCCCTACCGCGGACTAAGTGGTTTTCCGACTAGCTGGCCCAATCCGAGTGGGGCACCCTAAGCGCGCTGAAAAGTGGGTGACCTCTCGCGGCAGAAGCGTGGGTTAGTCACCCGGATCGACGTAAAACAAGGGTTCTGTCGTCAGCGTGCGCTTGGCCGAAGAGGGAGCGGTAACCGGCCAGCAGTAGCAAGAAGGACAAAGCAACGGCTGACGCCTGAGGGAGAACCGTGACAGGCGACAAACCGGCATCACGCCTCGAATCGATCACTAGGACGGCGAGGAGTTCCTCGAAGAAAGGGGAGATCCGCGCCGGCCGCGCTTTTTCTTTTTCCATTCAACCCAACCCACTTGCTAGGGGGGTTACCATGCAATCATCCACCGCAGTTCCTACACGTCCGACAGTACGCTTTAAGCTACTCGCTGGCCTTTCGCTTCTCGCGATGGCTTTCGGATTCGCCTTTACTACCGGGACGGCCAAGGCGGCCGAATGCACCGGGGTGGAAGGCACCGTCACCGCGAATGTGGTGCTGCTGGACAGCCCCATGGTGTTCAATCGCTTAGGCGCCCAGAACCCCAACTGGATGATCTACGCGCTGCGGCGCGATGTGATCGATATTTCGGGCGGCCTCGGCGACGGGCTGCCGGAGGACGCCGGCGGCACGTTGGACCCCGGTCTAGTGGCGCTGCGGCCGGACAAGCGACCGCGGCCGTTAAGCCTGCGGGTGCCCCAGTGCTGGAATCTGGTGGTCAACTTCCAGAACCTGCTGGCCGATCCCGCCAACCCCGTCCAAGACCTCGGGGATCTGGAGGCGCGGCTGGAAGATCTCGGGCTTGAGGACGTCAACAACAACGAGGTCGGCTTCCCCTTCGCGGACATCGTCGACGACCAGGTCAAGACCCGCTTCGCCGGCGTGCACATCGCCGGCATGCAGCTGGTCAACAACATCGGCGATGACGCCAGCAACGTTGGCGTGAACCCCGATGCCACCAACTGCACGGGGATCAAGGACGGCAGCGTGGTCAAGCCCGGCGGCACCTGCACCTACACCCTGTTCGCCGAGCACGAGGGCACCTTCAAGCTCTCCAATCCCGCCGCGGCCATCGGCGGGGAGGCCTCGGGCGGCAACAACGGCATCGGCGCCTGGGGCGTCGTGGCGGTGCAGCCCAAGGGCGCGCGCGTCTATCGCAGCCAGGTCTACGAGGAGGAGTTTCGACTGGCGGCCGACGCGAATTTGGACGGTCTGGTGGACGCCAGAACCGCACAGGGCCACCCGAGACTCGACTACGAGGCGACCTATCCAACCGATGACGTGACTCCCACGGTGTGGGATCTCGAGGGCAAGGGCGGCCTTCCGATCTTGAACATGTACTGCGTAACGGCGATCCACGGTGTGGCCTGCAAGGCGGCCGTCGAGATCGTGCACTCGGAGATCAACGCCATCATCGCCGGCCCGAATGACGACGGCACCTTCGAGCCGAGTACGTATCCACTGGAGAATGCGGGCATCCGCAACCCGACGGTGCCGAACCGGCTGGAGCCGTTCCGCGAGTGGATCTCGGCCTTCCACGATGAGACCGCCACCGCCAACGCCTTCGAGGGTTTCTTCAGCGATCCGGTGCTGGGCCACACCCTGCACGGCGTGCGCGACGCCTTCATGATCAACTATGGCTCGGGCGGCATCGGCTCCGAGATCATCGCCAACCGCTTAGGCGTCGGCCCCATGTACGACTGCCTGGGCTGCGCCTACGAGGAGTTCTTCCTCACCTCCTTCACCGTCGGTGACCCAGCGATGCGGGTGGACGTGCCGGCCAACTTCGGCCTGGAGAACGTCGACCCGGCGACGGTGGCGGCGCAGGATCCGGCCCTGGTGCCGTTGATCGGCCCCAAGGCCACCACGGCGCTGTTCCAGGACGACCCGGCCAACATCCACAACAGCTACACCGGTGACTTCGCCAAGTTCCGCAACATCCACGCCGGGCCGAAGGAGCAGCACATCTTCCACCTGCACAACCATCAGTGGCTGTTCAACGCCAACGACGACCGGGCCAACTATCTCGACGCGCAAGGCATCGGCCCGGGGTCGAGCTACACCTACGAGATCAACTTCGGCGGCTCCGGCAACCGCAACAAGACCGCCGGCGACGCCATCTTCCACTGCCACTTCTATCCGCACTTCGCCCAGGGCATGTGGTATCACTGGCGCATCCACGACGTGACCGAGACGGGCACGGTTCTCGCGGCGAGCGTGACAGACGGCGCCGTGAACAATTATCACAACGATCCGTTCGAGCTGGGCAACAGCCCGCCGGCCTTGGTGTCCGACACCTATATGGCCGGCCTGACCAATGTCGACCCGACGGGACTTCCGGCGGATGCGCGCAACCGCGCCCATCCCGACGGCGAGATCCTAGCCGGCGTGCCCATCACCGCGGTGGTGCCGCTGCCCGGCAAGCCCATGGCGCCGATGCCGGCCGGCGGTAACGATACCGTCGTGGTCGTGACCAAGGACTCGGACGGAGACGGCAACCCCGACTCCAGCCAGGTGCACGTCACCGATCGCACCACCAACCCCGGCTACCCCTTCTGGATCGCCGGCATCGACTGCGACGGCGACCCGGTCAACTGCACCCAGGGTATCGTCGGCCAGCGTCCGCCGACCCCGCCGCTGGACATGCTGCCGCAGGGAGACGTCGCCACCGTGCTGGCCGAGGAGCCGTACGCGAGCATGCCTTTGCCCGCTGGCGTGACCCGCACGGAGTACGAAACGGCCTTCCTGAACGCGGCCGGTGGCTTTGACGGCGGCCTGCCGCGCCACTCCATCGACGGCTGCAAGGGCTCGCAGCCAGCCGTGGGCGGTGTCGGCCAGGTGGTGAGCTGTACCGCGGCGCCGGCCTTGCACGCGGTCGGCGACCTGTTCGAGTCGGCGCAAACGCGGCTCGACTTCCACAAGGAGGTGCTGAAGGCCAAGGGGGTGTTCTTCCCCGAGGCCGGCACCGACCTCGAGCGGGTGGCGATGGCGTTTCACGCTCAGCGCGAGCATGCGAGCACCGCGCTCAAGCTCGACGGTACAACTGCCGGAGGCGACTTCGTCTTGAACGGCCTGCCGCCGGTGCCCGGCGCACCCTACAACGATCCCTGCGTCTCGGATACCGGCGAGGCGCTGGAGGGCGGAGGAACCTTCAACTTCTTCGCCGCTACCGGCTTCTTCCCGGGTCCGATCACGACAGGACGCGCCTGGGACCAGCCGTTCACCTACGCCGCGGCCAACATCCAGATCGACGCGGTGTTCAACAAGGTGGGCTACCACTACCCGCAGCAGCGCATCATCGCCCTGTGGAGCGACGTAATGCCGACCATCGACAAGCAAAAGGCGCCCGAGCCCTTCGTCATGCGCTTGAACACCTTCAACTGCGCCAAGTACCAGCATTCCAACCTGGTGCCGAAGGAGTTCGAGGTCGATGACTACCAGGTGCGGACGCCGACCGACATCATCGGCCAGCACATCCACCTGCCGAAGTGGGATTTGACCACCGCCGACGGCGCCGCCAACGGCTGGAACTACGAGGACGGCACCTTGAGCCCCGGCATGGTGCAGGAGCGCATCGAGGCCATCAACCACTTCAACGACGAGCACGACCCGCAGCCGCCTCTCGCGGCCCTGCCACATCCGGCCCTCGGTGCCGGTGTGCGCGGTGAATGGCTGGGCGGTCGCGTGACCCTGCAGCGCTGGTTTGCCGACCCGGTGGTCGACCGCGACACCATCGACCGCGGGCTTGGCATCGTCTTCACCCACGACCACTACGGCCCCAGCACCTTCCAGCAGATCGGGCTCTACTCGACCCTGCTGGCCGAGCCGGCCGAGTCCACCTGGGTGCAGAACGAGACCGGTGTGGCCCTCGGCACGCGCCAGGCCAACTGCGGCGACCCGAACCTGGGTTGCGACGGCGGCCCGACCTCCTGGCAGGCCGTCATCACCCCGGGAGACGTGGATGTCAACCTGGGAAACACCGAACCGTTCCGCGAGTTCTACTTCGAGTTCAGCGACTTCCAGCACGCCTATGAAGCCGGCGTGTACGTCGGCGCCGGACCCGACGGGCGGCCTTTCGTGGGCGCGCCAGGGCCGGGGCAGCACGATGAAGCGACTGGCATCAACGTCGCCTTCCCGGTGACGGCGAACTCCTTCCGCCACGCCATCAACCCGTCGGTTCGCCAGCAGGCGATCTGCAAGGGGCCCAACTGCCCCACCACCGGCGGCGACTCGCCGTTCCCGGACATCGTCCGCTTCCCGGCGGTCTGCGACGCAGTCGGTACGCCGCGGCCTTGCCCCGAGGCCATCTCAGCGGATGACCCGGGCATGCTGGTGGTCAACTACCGCAACGAGCCGGTGGGCCTGCGGGTGTTCGATCCCGTAGCCCTGGGACCGGACAATCAGCCCGGTACCCAGACGGCGGGCTTCGGCGGCGACCTGGCGTTCGCGCTGGCGACCCCGCCGCTGCTCGGGCCGGAGGGCACGACTCCGGTGACGGGCCAGCCTGCGGCCAATGCCTTCCGGGCCATCCCGCAGATGAACGCGCAGCCGTCCGCTGCGCTGCAAGTGGGCGTGGCTCCGCTGCACTACGCTCCCGAGGCTTTCCCCAACGAATGCCCGGGCTGCACCATCATCGCGACGGCCTTCCCGCCGCCGCTCAACGATCCCGACGCGCTTATCGAGGGTGACCCGTTCACACCTTTGATGCGGGTATTCCCGGGCGACAAGGTGAAGGTGAAGATCCAGGTGGGCGCCCACGAGCACGAGCACAACGCCAGCATCCACGGCATCAAGTGGGTGCAGGGCAACTCGGGCCACGGGCCGGATCGCCCGGCCGGCGGCTGGCGCAACAGCCAGAACGCAGGCATCTCCGAGCAGTTCAACTTCTCGATGCCGCTGAACAGCGATCCGCAGGCCAAGCAGCCGTTCCAGTTCGACCCGCGGCGCGGTGCGGACTACCTCTACACCCAGGATGCGAGCCAGGACGGCTGGTGGTCGGGCATGTGGGGGCTGCTGCGCAGCTACACCGGAGGACTGCCGGCTGGCGCCAATCTGGTCCAGCTGGATGGCGGTTTCGACAGGGCCCCGGCAATCGACAATAGGCGGGACTTCGCCGGCGTTTGTCCGGCCGCCAACCCCGGCAGACCGCCGGGTCAGCTCGTGCCGGCCAACCTGCGCGAGTACACGGTCATCGCCATCTCGGCGAACGAGATCCTCGACAATCAGCTCGGGGTGACCATCACCGGCGGACTGCCCGATGCAGCGGATGTGCTGCACGTGGGCGGACCGCTGGATGCAGAGGGCGGCACGCTGGTGTACAACCCGCGTCCGACCAATATCCCGGCCGTCAACGATCCGGAGGCGGGTCAGCTGCCGGCGCGTGATGGACCGTTGCACGACCCGACGGGACTGCTGTTCGTCCTCGCCGAGGATCTCGAGCCGCTACCCGGCCAGGGCAATGTGTGCAGGGATGGCGGGGGCCAGAACCCACGGCCCGGCGTGGCGAATCCGCCTTGCAAGGTCAAGCTCAAGGATGACGCACCCCTCGAGCCACTGGTGCTACGTGCCACCGCGGGTGAGTGCGTCGAGGTTCGTCTCTTCAACCGGCTGACCGATGTGGCCCCGGATCTGGCGGGCTACAATACCCTGCTGCAGATAGTGAACCGCGACCGGCAGGCGGAGCCCGAGCCGGATGAGCCGGCCAACAGCCTCACCACCTTCAACAACAACCTGGTGCGGCCGTCGAGCTACGTCGGTCTGCACGCGCAGATGGTGGAGTACGACGTCACCCAGCACGACGGGGCGGTCGCGGGCGGTAACATCGCCGGCGGCGCCGTGGTCGGGCCCATCGAGGGCAACACGCTGGCCGGGCCGCCGTTCAACGCGGTGACCTACCGCTGGTACGCCGGTGATGTGCACGCCAAGCGGGCGGGCAACCGGATCGAGTTGGTGGCCACGCCGGTCGAGTTCGGCGGCACCAACCTTAGCCCGGCCGACAAGATCAAGCAGGGTCAGAAGGCCATGATCGGCGCGCTGGTGATCGAACCGGCCCTCAACCTGGGTCTCGTGGACCGCGTCCCGCAGATCGATGGCTCCACATGGCCTGTGGCGCTGAACGGTCTCGAGCAGGTGCGTAACCGCCAGGACGGCGGCGCGACCAATCGCCGCACCCGCGCCGACATCACCATCACCAAACCCGATGACATCACGACGTTCGACGACCTGGTGCTGATAAAGCAGTCGGGACTGAACCACCGGTTCAAGAACGGCGAGGCGATACCCAATATCGCCTCCGAGGGCCAGGGGATCCCCGAGGACTCGCACGACGCGGGTCAGAAGGGCGTCAACTTCGGCTCCGAGCCGGCCTGGTTCCGCTTCGCGGTGCAGCCGGACGCCAACTTCGGCAACGCCGGCGCGGGTCCGCAGACCCTGGGCGGGGTCGACGGCGAGCAGATGTTCGACAACGACCTCGCCGGCGGCGACCCCTGGACGGCGGTGTTCACCGCCACCGCGGGTCAGGAAGCGCGGGTGCGGGTGCTCAACCCGGCCGGTGTGGGTCGCGGCAGCACCTTCGACCTCCACGGTCACGTCTGGGCGCGGGATCCTTATCTGCCTGAGGATCCCACCTGCCTGACGGCGGTCAGCGGTCTTGGCAACGGCACGCCGCTGAATGCGGGCGGCACCGGCTGCGGCCTGTCCTCGGTCGAGATCGGCCACAACCCGCTGGCGTGGTACCTGGGCGGGCAGGAGAGCTGGACGCCGATGGCGCACTTCGACATCGTGCTGCCGAGCGCCGGCGGCGTGAACGAGGTCATGGGGGATTATCTGTTCCGCGACCATGCGTCGTTCGGCGTGACCGACGGCATCTGGGGCATCCTGAGGGTGGAAAACGGAAACGGCCAATAAAATAATGGCCGCAGACGTCAAGCGGCCGCGCAGTCTCGGCGGCCGCGGGATGTGAAAGAGGGGGTGTAGTCTCGCAAGAGGCTGCACCCTTGTCTCATCTCTAGGGCTTAACGCCCGGTAATTGATGATAGGCCCCTGGATGCGGGCGCAGGAGAACGAGACCAGGTCATTGGCATGACCGTTAACGACTTCTGGCAGGAGGATTTCGTGAAAAAATTGACCAAGACGGGACGACGCGCCGCTGCGGCGCTCTTGGCGGGCCTGCTGGTGGCGTTGTGTCTACAGCCCAGCCTCGCCGCGACCGAATCGAGCGCCGCCACCGCGAACGCGTTGTCAGCGGCGGTGAGCGCGCCCGCGAAGGACACGCCGCTACCACGGCGCATCGAGCGCGAGGGGCTGGCGATCGAGTTCGTCGCGCGCCCGGCGGGCTCAAAGACCACAGCGGCGGTCGAGCTGATGGAGGCGACGCAGGCCGAGGTCTATTTCAAGGTCACGGACGCCGCCAGCGGCGAGCCGGTCTCGGGGCTCTACCCGGTGGTCTATATGGACATCGGCGAGGCCTGGGACATGCTGCACGGCGGCAAGGGTACGACCAAGGGTGCGGCTACGAGCTGCAAGGACCGCGTGCAGGTCTACCTGCAGGGCATCGTCGGCATGCGCCCGCTGATCGATCTCAACAGCTACTTCGTGCTGGTGATGAATCAGGATCCCACCATCGCCGTCATCGACCCGATCCTGGGCATCACCGGGCGCACAAACCTCTACGCGCAGATGATACTCAAGCGCCGCGGCGCAGACTGGGCCAAAACCGAGGACGAGAAACGCATGTTCGTCAGCATGCCGGTGGCGGACATGGTGGCGGCGCTAGATTTGGAGCGTTTCACCGTCACCCATAACCTCAAGGCCGGCGACAACCCGAAGCGCGTGGTGCTGCAGCACGATCAGAAGTACCTCTGGATCGGCAACGACTCGCACAAGGCGGATCAAAGCGGCGTCACCGTGATCGACGCCGAGGCGCTGCGCACGCTGAAGTTCATTCCCACCGGCCCGGGCCATCACGAGATCGCGCTCTCCGCCGATGACCGCTACGCCTTTGTCTCCAATCGCGATGGCAGCAGCGTCAGCGTGATCGACGTGCAGACGCTCGAGAAGGTCAAAGACATTGAGACCACGTCGCAGCCGATCGCGCTCGCCTACTCGAGCGCCAGCGAGTCGCTGTACGTGGCCGATGGCGAGAGCGGCGAGATCCTGGTGGTGGACGGCCGCGCGCTCGAGATCACGGACCGCATCCGCGTCGCACCGGGCCTGGGGCCGCTGCGGTTCTCGCGGGACGGGCGTTGGGGCGTGGCGGTCAATCCGTCCAAGGACGAGGTCTACGTGATCGACACCGCCAACAACCAGGTGGCGCACACCGTGGCGATAGACGGGCGTCCGTTTCAGGTCGTCTTCAGCGAAAGGTTCGCCTACGTGCGCGGGCTCGCGACCGAGCAGGTGCGGATGATCAACTTGACGCAGCTCGGCAAGGGCAACGCGCCGCTGGTGACCAGCTTCGCCGCCGGCCAGGCGCCGCCGGGCGAGGTCCGGGATCTCATCATCGCCGACACCATGATGCCGGCGATGAAGAGATCCCGGACC
>Ga0224508_10001506_pt1 | contig 20803 bp, 26 predicted proteins | sample SF_Jan12_sed_USG_4_FD_170157 | JGI IMG/M metagenome (GOLD analysis project Ga0224508, IMG submission 170157) | Sediment microbial communities from San Francisco Bay, California, United States - SF_Jan12_sed_USGS_21 | ecosystem: Environmental > Aquatic > Marine > Sediment | place: USA... | reverse complement strand
AACAGGCGAAATAGTTTATCTAGAAAAAGAGAACGAAATTACAAGGAGACTACCTTATGGGTCTTAAATTTGACAAACTAAATATACCAAATATGGGTCCAACCCAACCACCTCAACAACCGCCTCAACCTCCACCAGGAACGAGATCAGCAATACCTATACAAATAATAGGAAACCCTATTGGTACACCAATTGGCGTACCTGCTGCAACTATGGCAGTTAATACTACTAAAGAATCTAAACCAATTCCACCTCCACAAGTTCCTGGTGCAGGATTAAAACGAGCACTTAACTATTATGCTGATTATGCTGGTTGTGGTTGGTGGAGAATGATTGCTCCAGAAACTTTACTTAATATAGAACAAAAAGCTATAATCAATGGTTTAACAACTATGGTTATAGATCCAAGATTTTATCAAGGTATTCAAGCTGTAAGATTACAACGCCAAGCTACTCCAGTTCAATTAGAATTTCTTAAATTTCTTAAAAATGGACAAAAGTATCATGGAGGTAAAATCATATATGAAATCGATGATATTATTGTTAAAGATGATATACCTGATTTTAATAGATGTAAAGTAGCCTTTGAAGATGAAAAGATTTTAGCTTCTTGTCTTGAAATGATGCAATTAAGTGATGAAATTTCTGTTACTTGTCAATTTATGAAAGAATATTATCAAGAGAAGACAGGAAATAAAAATATTACTGTTCTTCCAAATTATCCAGCTAAAATGTGGATGGATGGTCATTATAATCGTGAAAGAATTCTACAAAATTATTATACTCATAAAAAGAAGCCAAGAATAGCTTATATTGGTTCGGGTACTCATATTGATGTAACTAATCGTACTAATCAAGTTGATGATTTCTTTCATGTAGTAGATACAATTATAGCTACACGAAACAAATTCCATTGGGTATTTGTAGGAGCTTTCCCGCTTAGATTAAAACCATTTATTGATAGAGGGGAAATAGAATTTATTAGATGGTTCCCATTAAAAGATTTAGCTAAAGCATATACAACAATTAATTGTCAAGCAGTTTATGCACCATTAATGAATTGTACATTTAATAAAGCTAAATCTAACATTAAATATTTAGAAGCAGCTACTTGTGGAATTCCAGGTGTATTTCAAGATTTAGTTACATATAATGATGCTCCGTTATTATTCACAACTGGTCAAGATTTAATTGATCAATTAGATTTATTATTAAAAGATGAACATATGTATATGAGACATAGTGATGAAGCACGTAAATATGCTGATACTATGTGGTTGGATGATCATTTAGATGAATTTGTAGAATTATACTTCACTAAGATCAATGATCCAAAACGAGAAAAATTATTAAGATTGAACCCAGATCAAAAATCAAATATAACTCACGAAAATTCTATGTTTAAAACTTGAAATCATACATTATATATAAGATAATATTAATATGAGATATGAAGTAGCATCATGGTACCAAACATTTATGCGTATGGCTCATGCTATCGCACAACGAAGTAAGGATCCAGATACTATTCATGGTTCTATTATAGTTGAAGATAAAACTAATAAAGTATTAGGAGTTGGTTATAATGGACTACCATATGGTATGAGAGATAATCTAGATATTATTGATCCAATTAAAGGTAAAACTGATATCTGGACAAAAGAAATGAAGCATAACTTTGTTATTCATGCAGAAGTTAATGCTATTTTAAATGCAACAGATAAATTAGCAAATTCAACTTTATTTTTATATTCTGAAAAAGGATATTATCCTTGTTGTAATTGCGCACAAATTATAGCACAAAAGGGAATAACTACAGTTGTTGTTAATAAAGTAGTTTTAGATAAAAAGCATGGTGAAAGATATAATTTTTGGGCAACAAAACAAATTTTTAAACATTGCGGAATTAGAGTAACGGAATATAAATATGTGGCGTAATGTACACTATGATCCTAGAAAACGGATTATTCATAATTGGGGTTGGGATAAAAAAGGAAATAGAACTCATATAATTGAGGATATAAAACCATATCTTTTTGTTGAAAGTCAAAATCATAATGATGCAACTTCAATATATGATACTCCTTTAAAAAAGCTTGAATTTCCTAGTGAATTTGATAGAAGAAGATATGCTAGTGATTCTGGCATTCATCGGTTGTTTTATAATATCAGAGTAGAGCAACAATATTTACTTGATAAATATAGATTTGATGATTTAGTAGCTTCAATGTCTAATCCACTTCGTACATTCTTTTTAGATATTGAAACATATTCTCCTAATTCTTTTCCAAATCCTGAACGAGCTGAACATCCAATTAATCTTATTACAGTTTGGGATAGCCTTACAAGTCATTATCATACATTTGGCTTAAAAGAACCATATACACCAGAACTACCTAATGTAACTTATTATCAATGTCAAAATGAGTCATTATTATTAAAAGGATTTTTAGAATATTGGACTAGTAATTATCCCGATATTGTTTCTGGATGGAACTCTGAATATTTTGATATTCCATATATAATAAATAGAATCAAAAAAATAATAGGTGAAAGAGCTAGAGATAGTTTATCGCCAGTTGGTTCACTTTATTGGCGCCCGAACGTACAAAAAATGTATGGTAAAGATTTAAGTAGATGGCATATTCATGGAATGTCTTGTATTGATTATATGTTAGCATATAAAAACTTTTCAAGAACTGAGCGTGAATCTTATAGTTTAAATTATATAGCTCAAGTTGAACTTGGTGAAGAAAAAGTAGCATTTAATGCACCAAACTTAGCTAGATTATCACAAGACGATTGGTCTACATTTACAAAATATAATATTCATGATGTAACTCTTTTAATTAGATTAGAAGAAAAACTTCGATTTCTCCAAATCATGAGAATGATAACTTATAAAGGATTTACATCTCTTGAATCTGCAATGGGTAAGATTTCAGTTATTACAGGTGCAATATCAAAAGAAGCACTTGATCAAGGTAAAATCTTACCTACATTTTATGTTGACAAAAATGCAGAAAAAGAAAATTTTGCTGGTGGATATGTAAAAGAAGTAAAACCTGGAATGCGTGAAGCTATTATTACATTTGATGCAAATAGTCTATATCCAAACGTTCTTATATCTCTAAATTTATCTCCAGAAACAAAAATAGGGAAAATTACTAGACGAGATGAAGATGTTGGAGAAGTAGATATTAGAACTATTTCTGGTAAATTTGCAACAATACCTATAGAGAAATTTCAAAAATGGCTTGTAAAAGAAAAAATAGCATGTTCTAAAGCAAATGTCTTATATTCCCAAAAACGAAAAGGTATTATACCAACTTATGTCGATGGATTATATGCAGAACGAGTTGAAGCTAAAAATGAAATGATGCAACTCGAAAATGCAAATGTAGGACTTAAAAAGAGTACAAGAGAATATAAAGAAAATATAAAAAGAATTGAACAATTAGATATTCTCCAATATACTCTTAAGATTTTATTGAATAGTATATATGGTGTATTTGCTAATAAATATGCTCCATTTTATGATATTGATCATGCTGCATCTATTACACATACTGGACAAGCAGTAATTAAAGCTGCAAGTGCTATTGCAGAAGAATATATAAAGAAACAATATGATACAAATACTAAGTGTTATGTTTATTCTGATACAGATTCTACACATTTAACACTTAAACCAATTTTAGATAAAATAGGTACAACATTTTTATATACAGATGATGATGAACAAGAACAATTAACACCAATAGTATATCAAAAAGCTAACGAATTAAATAAAATTATTAATGATGGAATTATTAGCTGGGCGAAAGATATTTTATATTCTAGAGATCCAAGATTTTATTTTAAACGAGAAGCAATTTGTGCTGTTGGAGTTTATCAATCTAAAAAACATTATATTCTAGATGTGAGAGATCGTGGTGAAGATGAACCTATTCCTTGTAATAAACTAAAATATGTTGGAGTAGAAGTTGTTAAATCAACTATGAGTGATCCAGTTAAATCTCTCATTAAAAGAGTGATTGAAAAACTAATTTATTCTAAAGATCGCAGATTAACTAATGAAGTATATAAAGAAGTATATGAAGAATTTAAAAAACTTCCATTAGAAGACTTAGCATTTAGATCGAGTATTAACGATTATAACAAATATGCTGTAAAGGCTGATGGATATTGTCCAGCAAAAGGAACACCTGTCCATGTTAAATCTGCATTATTTTATAATTTATTATTAAAGAATTTTAATGTAGATAATGTATATGACCCAATTAAAAATGGTCAAAAAATAAAGTGGTTTTATACTATCTCTGCTAATAAATATAATATTAAGAGTATAGCATTCATTAATCAATATCCTAAAGAGTTTAAACAACTACTTAAACCGGATTTTGAAAAGATGTTTGAAAAGTTGATTAAACCGGCTACTGAAAGAATGTATGAATGCGTAGAGTGGTCAATGATTGATGTAAAAAATCAATATGTTTGTGATTTATTCGACTTATTAGAATCTTTATAGTAATAATTATTGTAGATTATTTCGAACCTCATGTGATAATATATGAGTAAGGAAATTTACAATAAGGAAAAAAATACATTATGGATAACAACAAATTAATTACATTTAATGATTCAGTTCAGCGAACTATTATCGCTGAGAAATTAACAGAAACAGATACAACAATTACAGTTAAGAACCCTGTAGTTATTAATGTTCAGCCACAAATGAATCAAACTGGACAACAAACTGGTCAAATGGTTCTTCAATTATTACCTATCTTTTTCAAAGAATTTCTTGGTGATAAGAATGCATCTATAAATTATAAGTATAATAGAGATCAAATTACTGAAATTGATTTTGAAGGTGGTTTTGATTTCCGTCTGTACTCTCAATATGAACAGATCTTTAACCCTAGTGCTGTAGTAGCTCCACCAGGTGCAGGACAAATTCAACCTACTCCAGGTCAAGCACCAGGACCAGCTCCTGTACAATTATTCAAAGAATAAAATAATATGTCATCCATATTAGAAAAAGCATTAGCTTCTTTAAATGGTAAAGATGCTTCAATTCTTGATGCTAGTCCTCTGTCTATTGTAGATAGTTGGGTTGATACTGGTTCATATGCATTAAATGCAATTGTATCTGGTTCTCTATATCTTGGTATTCCAAATGGAAGAATTTGCGGATTTTCTGGCCCATCTGGTTGTGGTAAAACTTTAATAATGTTAAAAATCGTTTCAAAGTTTCTACAACAAGATCCAGAAAATCATGCAATTATTTTTGACTCAGAAGTAGCAGTTGATAAAGGAACAGCATTAGCTCTTGGTTGTGATGTTAAGAGAATTAAACATGTTCCTGTCAACACTGTAATGGATGTTAGAAATGCTTGTCTTACATTTCTCGACACTGTTATAGCTGGTGGTGATGCATTAAAAGGGAAATTTATAATTGTAATTGATTCTCTTGGAAATCTAGCTGCTGATAAAGAAATAGCTGATGCTTCTGCAGGAAAAACAGCTTCTGATATGGGACTTAGAGCTAAACAATTAAAAAGTCTGTTCCGAGTTCTAACTTATCGAACTGCTAAAGCTAAATCATCTATTCTATTTTCAAACCACGAATATGATGACCCAGCTGCAATGTATCCTTCTCTTGTTAAGAATCAATCTGGTGGAAAAGGACCAGTTTATTTAGCATCACTATTAGTTCAACTTAGTTTTAAACGAGAGAAGAATGAAAAGGATCATGAGCAGGATGAGATATTAGAGGCATCTAAGAAAGTTGGTGGCATTACAATGAATGCTCTAACTGTAAAAAATCGTTTTATACCTCCAATGTTATGTACGAGCATTTATAATAATTTTAAGACAGGACTTGATGAATATTCTGGTTTATTTGATTTAGCAAAAGGCTTAGATGTAATTCAAGGTGATAAAACATATACATTTGGTGATAAAAAACTTGGTTATAGAAAAGCGTTTGAACGAGATCCTGAAATTTGGGAGAACTTATTAATGCCAGAACTAGAAAAGAAATTAAATGCGGAATTTCAATTTAGCCAGGAGATATTAAGTGATACAGATCAGTCATGAATGTCCTCAAAGTTTATTAAAATGGGCAGAAAAGTTTAACGATTATGATTATGCATTAGTTCATTTATTTGAGAAATATCCAAAATATTTCAATTTCATGAAGGAACAAGTTAATGCTGGTCGAAGAGTTATTCTTGATAATTCTATATTTGAATTAGGTACAGCATTTGATTCTAGAGAATATGTTAAATGGATTAATAGACTTAAACCAACTGAATATATTATTCCAGATGCTCTAGAAAATTGTCATAAAACTATTGAGAATTGTCAAAAATGGTTATATGAAATTCCTAATATAGACCATGATCCAGTTTTAATTGGTGTTGTGCAAGGTAAAACTTATCAAGAATTAGTTCATTGTTATCAATTTTTAGATGAACACGTGAATAAAATTGCAATTTCATTCGATTATGAATATTATATTAATACAAGTTTAGGAATAAATAAATGGGAAAAATATTCAAGAGGAAGGCCAGAATTAATTCAAAAATTAGTTAAGGATTTAGTTTGGAACCCAGATAAACCTCATCATTTATTAGGATGTTCTCTTCCTCAAGAATTTAAAGAATATCGTAGAGAATGGGAAACATTGAATATTGAAACATTAGATACTTCTAATCCAATTCAACAAGGTTTATTAGGTCATACATATAATAAAAACGGACTTATAACAAAGCATTCATCTAAATTAGTTGATTCAACTTTTGAAGATGAAGACTTTAACAAAGACACAATGTATCGAATAGACTATAACTGTACAGCCTTTAAAAATATGTGTAAGCCATGAAATGGGTAGCATTCTTTTCTCAAACTGGTTCAGAAATATTAGAGATTTCTGAAAGACTTGGTTATTTACCAGATCGAATAGTCATGAATAATGATATGGACCGAAAACTTAATCCTGAATTAGTAAGAATAGCACGTAATAGATTTTATAATATAAGAAATAAACCTACTCCATTTGAATATTATGAAAATATTCAAGCTGGAGATCTTGTTACATTACATGGATGGTTGAGAATTGTTCCAAAACCAGTATGTGATAGATTTAAAATATATAATGGTCATCCTGGATTAATTACTACTTACCCAGAATTAAAAGGTAAAGATCCACAAAAGAAAGCCTTTGAATTAAAACATAAAGACATAGGATGTATTATCCATAAAGTTACTTCAAGTTGATGGAGGAGAAATTCAATGTTGCAAAATTACAAGAAATATTTATAATAATGAAGAGGAATTGATACATAAATTACATGATATGTCTGTATCTCTATGGGTAGATTTTCTAATAGATTATCATGATAAAAGATTGAAGGAAAAAATGAGTCCAGAACAATATAGAAAGTTTATGTTAGATATTTTAGAAACTGTTGATCATGATATAGCAAAGCAATATGATGAAGAAAGAGCTGAAGAACCAGAATATGTAGAAGGTTCTTGGAATGATTTAGAATCGATCGGACGACAATATAATTTAATTGATTATTAAAATGAAAGTTACATTTAGCGGTTCACAATCAGTTGGTAAATCAACTCTTGTTCAAGATTTATTAATAACAGATTTTGCACAAGAACACAATTTTCAATGGTGTGGTAAAACAACTAGATCCGCAAAATATAATGGACTTCCTATAAATGAAGATGGTACTGATGTAACTCAAATGCATATTTTAACTCATCACATTTTAAATCATAATTTAGATGGAAATATGTTTTATGACCGCTGTGCATTAGATGGATACATTTATACTACTTGGCTCTATGATGAAGATAAAGTTGTATATCCCGTTCAACAGATGTCTAAACTCCTAAATAATATTCTAAGTTATGATTTACAATATTATATTCCACCTGAAATTCCTTTGGAAGATGATGGTGCTAGAAGTGCCAGTGAAAAATGGCGACAAGAAATACATGAAAGGTTTGAAAACTTTTTTAAAAACAATTATGATATTCCTATATTAACTGGATCTCGAGAAGAACGAGTTGCAAAAGTTATAAGTGATATTAAATCTTATATGGAGAAACAAAATAATGACAACAACATCTAAATCATGGGGAGCAGGTCGTCCTGGAGATTCTATACGTCAACCACAAGGTCAACAACCTGTAGCTGGAGTAGGTAGACATCTCGGACAACCTACACAATATTCAACAACATATGATCCTAAACTTTTAGTTAGAGAAGCACGACAAAATAATCGAAAACATTTAGGTATTTCTAATGATAATCTACCATTTTATGGAGTAGATGTTTGGAATTGTTATGAAGTAAGTGTTCTAAATCATGTTGGGAGACCACAAACTGGTATTCTTAAAATTGTTTGTCCAGCAAATAGTAAATTTTTAGTTGAAAGTAAGTCTCTTAAATTATATCTTAACTCATATAATATGACACTTACACCTTCTAGTGTAGATGATATTTTAGCAGCAGTATCTGATGCAATTTCAACTGATTTATCCGCATTATTAGATTGTGATGTTCAAGCTACTATTGCATTAGCTACAACAGTACCAAAAGGTTTAACACCTATTTCCCCTATTAAAAATCTAATTGAACTCGATAAACTCGAAACAAGTGATACTAAGTGGGAATATAATGAAAATCCATCATTACTTAGAATTGATGATGAATCGAGTTCATGGCTTAAGACAACAGGTCGAAATGTTACATATTTCAGTAATGCACTTAGAAGTAATTGTAAAGTAACTGGTCAACCAGATTGGGGATCAATTTATATTACAACTAAAGGTACTTCTCAAGTTGATGCTGAATCTCTTCTACGTTATATAGTTTCATTTAGAAATGAAAACCATTTTCATGAAGAAGTATGTGAAACCATTTTTATGCGTTTAAACCAATTATTATCGCCAAATCAATTAAGTGTTGGATGTTTTTATACTCGTAGAGGTGGAATTGATATTAATCCTATTCGAGTTAGTAATTCAAATCTTATTGAAGAATTATATGGTGATTATATTGATGTAACAAAACGAAGCAGTAAGTTACCAAGACAATAAACATGGAACAAAATTCTACCCATCGGTTGGATCTTGATTTCTATGAATATATAATAGCTTTTAATTGTACTCTACAAGATACATATATAGCAGCTATTATTGATCAATTAGATTTAAAGTTCATAAAGAATGAATCAGTCAAAGCCTATCTTGGCATTATTTTTGACTTTTATAATAAACATTCAAAATGCCCTTCTTCAACAGAAATTAAAAGTTATCTATCTTCAGATGAACTTAAAAAACATTTTAAACATGTTGTTTTAAAATTTAAAGATTTAGATACTGAATATGATATAGATGAACTATTATATAATTCTGAACAATATATAAAAGAACGAGCTGTTTTTCATGCTGTAAAAGATACTGTTGATGAAGTTACTAGCGATAATGCAGTTGATACAACTAGTATTTTTGAACGATTTGAAAATGCAACAACTATATCTTTAGTTGAAGATCTAGGATTAGATTATTTTAATGAAATAGATAGACATATAGACGATCTAACTGTTGTTAAAAAGTATATTTCTACTGGATATAAATGGTTAGATAAAATGTTAGGTGGAGGTTTTCTCGAAAACGGAAGAGCATTATATAATTTTGTAGGTGCAACAAATTGTGGTAAATCTATTGTCTTAGCTAATTTAGCAGGAAATGTATTAAAAAACGATAAAACTGTTGTCGTTATAACTCTTGAAATGCCAGAAATGGTATATGCACAACGTGTTAGTAGTAAATTAACTGGTATACCAACTTATGATCTCTGTAGAGAAACTGATACATTAAAAGCTTTTGTTAGAAATCATCAAAATGAAAATCCAAGTGGAAATCTTATCATTAAAGAATTTCCACCAAATAGTGTAACTCCAAATCATATAAAAGCATTTTTAATTAAATTAGTAAATAAGAAACGAATTAGAGATAAAAAATTTAAAATAGATTTAGTTGTACTTGATTATCTTACATTATTACAAGCACCAAATTCTGATGGTAGTTTATATGCAGACGGTAAAAAGGTTGCTGAGCAAATTAGAGCTTTATCATATCCACAAAATTTTGGATGTCCATTTGTTACAGCTGGTCAATCTAATAGAACTGGATATGATGAAAATCCTACCATTCAATCAACTGGAGAAAGTATAGCAATACCACAAACTGTAGATTTTCAAGCTGCACTTTGGTCAACAGATGAAGATAAAGAATTAGGAATACTTCATATGGGATTACAGAAAAGTCGATTTGGTCCTAATAGAGGTGTTCAAGCATTTAGAATAGATTATGACACTTTGACTATATCTGAGACAGATGCGGTATTCGGTGCTTCTGACGAACTTAATTCAATAGAAAACGCACTAGATATTTTAGAAAAATAGGATAAATATACAAAATTATGAAACCAATATTTTGCTTCACCCACCATGATTTAGACGGTTTAGTTAGTGCATTAGTAGTAAAATGGGCACACCCAGATCACGAATTCGCCTATAAAACAACTACACCAACTAATTTTAGAGAGGATTATAATAAATGGTTAAATCATAATAAGCCAGAAGATTATGATACTATTTTTATAATGGATTTAGATATCCATGAGGATTGTGAATTAGTAGATGCAGAGTATATAACAATTATAGACCACCATCTTACTCATGTTGAAGGTGGAGAATATTATAATGCTGATTTAGTAATTGAAGAATATTCATCTGCAGCTAAATTAGCTTATCGAACTTTTAAAGAACGATATAAAGTAAACTTCACACCACATCAATTATTGCTTGTAGCAATAGCAGATGATTATGATTCCTATGCATTAAACATAGATGGATCTAAAATACTAAATGCAATATTTTGGCAAACACAAAAACGTTTTGAAGTCTTTATGAAGCAATTTGAAAATGGATATCATGGTATAACTGATCAACAGAAAACCATGTATTCGATATACAAAAAAGAATTAGAAGATGTTTTATCTAATTTGTCATATTTTATTGCCAAAGATTATAAATATGATGGAGAGAAGTATTATGTTATTGCAACATTCGCAACTAAGCATATCAACGATGTAGCTGATCATTTAATTGAAAATGGAAGTCCGGATATTGCAATAGTTGTTAATAAACAATCTAATCATGTATCTTGGAGAAGAGGTAATGATTCAAAAGTTGAGTTAAATAAACTTGCTGAAAAATTAACTGATGGTGGTGGGCATGCATATGCTGCTGGTGGAAAGATAACAGAAGAATTCCTAGCATTTGCTAAAAAGCTAAAACCACGAAAGAAAATACCTAAAATCAATGCTTGATATAGACCAAAAAAGTATAGAAAGTTCTCCTACACATAATCTAACTGAAAGTGAATTAGATATGTTACTTTTAAAGATTGGAGCTTTTTTATCTATTATTTCAAATAAAAAAGTTAACCAAGCTAAGTTGCTAATCACAGTAGTTCAGAATAAATATTTTGGAGAACTTTGTTTAATTTTAACAGATATAGACAATACGCAATTATTAGTAAAAAATATATTAGATAGATATCCAACTGTATGTAAATCAAAACTTGTAATTAATGCACTGGTAAAACGTGACTAGATTTGAAAAACACTTATATAATGAATGGTTACATTGTATAAGAAAAGCCCAAAATAAACCATTTAACGCGAGAAAGACGTTTGATAATGTAACGCATAAAGATCAACTTGCGGTACATCGTGTAGCTTCTATGCTTAACCGCTATCCCCACATTAAAGCTAAACAATATTTTGAAGCACCATTTAAAATTTATAAAGATGAAACATATTATAGTCTACCATTCTATGCAAGTATGAAAGGTATAAAAGCATTAAGATTATATGTTCAACATTTACAAGAAGAATCACCAGATTCAGATTTTCATATACAACAAATATCAGAATCATTAAAATTTATTGCAAGATTTTGTTCTAATAATAATATTAAACTAAATGAATACATTCAATTTAAGCCTGGATTAACATATCCATGGATGAAGCATGTAAAACACCGTAAAATTTCTATATATTCTTTGATGGAATTTTCGGAGACTTATGATATAATAATGGGTATACCAGAAGATGAAAGGGAAATTTTACTAGGAACTTCAGGCAAATACTTTCTAGGATATAAGACAAAATATCTTAGATCAGAAACAGCAAGAACCCTCGTTTCGGAAGGGTTAAAACGTATAGAAAAGTATATAGATAAATAAAGAGGTAAATTAATGGGAACAGATGTAAAAAGTATGTTTGATGAAATTATATTTTCACTTAATGATGAAAAGAAAAGTAGTAGTAGATTTCAAGATATCTTGAGATTAAAGGTTGGGAATAATTATTTAGTTCGCTTGATTCCAAATATTACAAATGCAAAAGCAACATTCTACCACTATCACCACCACGGTTGGACTTCACTAGCAACTGGACAATATGTAGATGCAATTTGTCCTTCAACTTGGGGAGACACATGCCCTATTTGTACAGAAAGATTCAAGCTCTATAAAAAAGGAGACGATAACGATAAGATATTAGCAAGATATATTCGTCGTCTTGATAAGCATTTGGTTAATGTTTATGTTATAGATGATCCAACTGATGAAGAAAATAATGGTATTGTTAAAATTCTTCGTTTTGGAGTTCGTATCAAAGATAAGTTTGATGCAGCAATTACTGGAGATGATTCTGAAGAGTTCGGTTCAAAGGTATTTGACCTTACTGAAAATGGTTGCAACTTTAAGATTAAAGTAGAAACTAATCAAGAAGGTAAAACACAATTCACTAATTATGGCAATTCAAGGTTCACTAATTCAATGGCTATTCCTGGTATGACTCCAGAAAAAATCAAAGAAGTTTATGAACAATGTTTTGTTTTAGAAGATCAAGTTTCTAGAGTAACTACAGAAGCATTAAAACAAATGTTGAATGTTCATCTTTATGATCGAGAAGATTCGTCTAATACTTCTCGTCCAAAGAAGACAGTTGAGCAAGTAGTTAAAGAAACTGGTAATGATAAAACCGAAGTTAAGACTGAAGCTAAACCAGAAGCTGGACCAGATCCTAAGCTTGAAGAAACTCAACATGATGATACTGATGATAAAATCAAAGACCTTCTTGAAGGTTTAGAAGGACTTGAGTAATGTCTGAATTCGTAAAACTTCCGTATGCAAGTAGTAATCATCCTCGTTCTATTGAAGAACAGGAAAACATAATTAAACGAGCTGCGAAAGCTTACGAATTGTATTTGGATGAATTGGGGTTTGATTGGCGAAATGACCCCAATTCATCTAATACTCCTATGCGAGTAGCTAAAGCTTTTGTAAATGATATCGCTAGTGGTTGCTATCAAGAACCACCAAAAGTTACTGCTTTTCCTAATCATGAAAATTATGATGGATTAGTTTGTCAAACTAATATTGAAGTTAATTCATTATGTAGTCATCATCACTTACCATTTATAGGTAAAGCACATGTTGCATATATTCCTCATCATTCTGGTAAAGTTATTGGATTATCTAAGATAAATAGAATCGTAGAATGGTATAGTAGAAGACCACAAATTCAAGAAGGTCTTACAGTACAAATTCATTCAGCTATAAATGAAGTATGTAAACAAAATAGTGGAGTAGCAGTTATTGTAGAAGCTAAACACTTATGTTGTTGTGTAAGAGGAATTAAACATAATTCAACTATGAGAACAGCTAAAATGTCTGGTCATTTTTTAGATGATAAAGACCAAGTTCGAGCTGAATTTTATAAATTTGTAGAGTTTGCAAAAAATGATTAATGAGGTATTATAATGGCTGATGGAAAACCATTAACACCAAAAGAAGAATTAGAGATGCTAGGAGGTATGGTATCATTAGTTTCATTGAATCTTAATGATATTGATGAAAAGTTTGATGGTAATCCTGGAACTAATAAAGCAAAAAAGATAGATCCCAAAACTATTTTAAGACGAAAATACGATCAAGCACAAAAATTAGTTAATGAAAAAAATATTCATAAAATTGAGAAAAAGGGTAACGTACCTCCTCCTGCAGATTTACCACATCAATTAACACACCCACCCGCTACTCAACATATAGTTGGTAATGTAGTTCCAAATCCTATACCAAAAGATAATAACCAATTAGAATTTGAAATGGAAGGTGTAACTGTTCCAGCTCATAATTTTGGTGGATTACAACCTTTTGTAGATAATGTATACAAACGTTTCGATAAATTAGAAACAGATATGACCAAAATCAGAGAATTATTAGCAAAGCTATTATTTATTAAAGAAAATGAGGAACCTGTAGATATAATAAAAGGAAAAGATAATGCTAAAAAAAACAGACCCAGAAAGTCGGATTAAGATTTTGGAAGAAGAAATCTGTAATCTAACTAAAGATTTAAAAGATATAAAAAAAGCTGTTAATAATAAAGCTACTAAAGTAGATCGTGAACTGAAAAATACTCAACATAAAATTTTATCTTTAGAACAAAATATAACTGTTCTATCTAATAGTATAAGAAAATAAAATGCAAATTCCTCTAGATAAGAATTTATTAATAAATCATTTCCTCTCTCCAATTGGGAGAATTTCTGAACAATGTAGTATAACTATTACAAAAGATTCATTAAAAACTTTAGTTAGTGATAATTCTGATACTATTGTTTTTTATTGTAAAATTACATCTCCTACTGGTTTAAAAAATAATACTTCTCTTAATATTAAAGATGTAAGAAAACTTACAAGAGTATTTGAAATCATTCCTCATCCAATTATTAATGTAGATATAGATGCAAAACAAAGTGTATTGAAATATAAATCTCCTGAAATATCTTTTAAGCATCATCTTGTACAAGATAATGTAGTGCGGAAGCCAAAGAATACATATGAGCAAATAAAGAAATTAACATTCGATATTACATTTAAAATCACAGGAGAGAGGTTACAAGACGTTTTAAAGGGTAGTTCTTTTGCAGCAGAAACAAATAAAGTGTATATATTACAAAAAGACGATAAAATATATGCAGAGGTCACAGATAGATCAATTGAAGATTTAGATAGTATTACATATGTTATTACAGATAATATAACTGGTGGTCCTATTACTAAACCAACTCCACTTAATTTAGAAGTACTTCGTTTAATAAATGCAACAAAACCAGAAGAAGTTATAATAAAAATGAACTCTCAACATGGTGTTTTTGCATTTTCAATTAATACACCACAAAATGAAATGTTATATATTGTTCCAGCAATGATAAAATGAGGAAAACCAAATGGCTAATAAGCTAACTACAATGGGATATTTTAAGAAGCGTTTACGTGATAGCGGTTATATGGTCGATGATCTTTATAGAAAATTCGGCGATGCAGATCCAAGAAGTTGGTCTGTTGTAATTGACCCACTTTGCGCGAGCGTTTTCTGTACTTGCTATCAAAATTACCCTATGCATGGAGAAGATTTCTTTGAAATCTATGATGGTGGGCAATTCATCCCTAGTAAAATTAAAATTAAAACAAATTCAATTGAAGTCTTTGTTACATATCTTGTTAGATATGGAATTAATAATAAAGCTGAAGTATATTCAAGTACTTCTAAATAATAAATTTAATAAAACCAGGCTTTATTTGTTTTTTATATAAATACTTTTATGGATAAAGAAACGCCAAAACCGAAAAAGCAAAAATCAGTTGAAAAGAATATTCCTGATTTAACGGATCTTACTCCTGAAAATCAAGAATATATCAATTCTCTAATTAAAACTGCTACAGAAAATTATAAGAGAGAAGTATCTCGTACTGTCCAAGAATATAATACAGATATCAATAATTTAGAAAGTATTATTTCTGAATATTTGGATGAATTTATTATTCTAGGATATACACCTAATGGCAGAAGAACATTAATTCGTTATGCTCCTACTGCTCGCGGTTATGATTCAATTCGAGATTTATCAAGACAATTCATGATGCATTTATTGCATAATGGCGATATTCCTGAATCTCTTTAATTTGGAATCCATACACCATAACATTTCATGTTTGGCATTGGCTTCATTTGATTTATTGCTTGTGCGGATTCTCTAACTAAATCACAATCTTTTAATAAAGTCCATGGTGGTGCTTTATATACATGAGTATGAGCTAATGGTCCGAAACCTACTTCTGTTAAATAATCTTGTTCTGGAGCAGTTGCATGTAAATAATGTAGTTCACCTTCTACATGAGTACCACCTAATACTGTTAAATTACCTGCAACACCATGGTTTCCATCAGTTAACACCTCACCTCTAATACCTTCTCTTGGTTTTAGATTTATTATATCTCCCTTTAATTCTAGATGTTTGCCTCCATCTATTAATAACTCTTGTTGAGCTGAGATATACATACCTTCTCCATATAAATTAACAATGGAACCATACATATCTAATGGACCTGTTGTTTTTATATGAACTCCTTTACTTCCAACGGTTAAACGATATTTATTTGATACTGTTACATCCCAATCACCTCCTGGTAATGAGTCAACATCTACATATTCGATAAGAGGGGCTTGTGCCATAGATAAATAGCTCCCCGTCTTTCCTACATGTGTCCCTTCATTACGTATCTTTCCTACAGGATCTACGCGATATGCTTCTAAATCATTTAGAACTGTTCCAATTGTAGTTACACGATTACCTGTAATAAGTACAATATCATCTCCTCCATTACCAAATTGAGATTCATATTGTAAATCAGTTATTTTTTTCTGGTTATCTCTAATAATTTTATGAATAATTTTTTCAGAATAATCTTTTGTAGTAAATGGATTGTCTGAACGACCTTGATATACTTCAACCGATAAATCATCTGGTTCCCATTTAATATCATCATCTAACCATATACCCCATTGTGTAGATGGTGAGTCTCCACTACCTCCACATGTTACACATGGTAAATCAAATTTATCTCCTTCACCTTGACATGTTGGACATTTTGCAAAATCTCCATCTTGTTTTTGTTTTGGAGAATTGTGAGCATTGGATTCAGCTCTCATTATTTCAAATAAACGTTTATTGATATGAGTGTTACGATGAATGTTTAATATCTTCTTAACTAATTCTCTACGCTTAGTGAAATCACCAAGTTTGAGAAATCTATCTCCATCAATAATAGTCTCTTGATAATTTGCAATATAAATAGCTTGATTCTTTCTTACAGTTAAGAATTGATCACCTAGTACTAATGTTTGATCATTATTAGTCGCAAATCTTGTTGTAGTATTATTATTAAATTCTAAAAAGGATCCAGAATAATGAGTGAATTTTAATAACTCAGCTAAATCTGTATCTACAAATTCAACAGTATGTTTATTAGAATTTAGTACGTGTTTCGATCTAAACGTTTTAACATTATGATCTACTGGACCGCTCTTATCTTTTTCAGAGAGATTCTCATAAGATTGTGGATAATCTGTAGATTGAAAATCTTCAATTTCTTCAGTATTTTTATTTAAATTATATATTCTACGCCAATCTTCTTCACCATGAGAACTGGCAAAAACAACTGGATAATTTGGATCGCCATTAGTAAAGAATACCCATACATGAGCACCTACATTAGGAATAGTGAATTCACCACGAGCTAAATTTGAATAATCTCCAGGACTATATTGATTAGCATTTGGATTAACTATACTATTATGAGTTCCATCAGTTTCAGAGAAGGCATCTTGAACTCTATTTTCACCTAAATAATTTTGAACAGGGCGAAATCCTAGTTGTAATTCATTATTCTCCCAATAATTAGAATCAGAAGTAGAACCCTTTCCTGTGAATGCATTATATCTACCAGAAGCGGAACCACCGAATAAAGGATTAGCTATTTCTGCCCAAGGAAGCACATCTTTCAAATAAGGTAAAATTTTATCTAAATCTGGATTTAAATCTTTATCTAAGAAAACAAAGTGTTTATCAGTTAAATCGGAGAATTCCTCATTCCAACCAGTATAAACTGCTGCTGCAATATGAGGTACAAATATTTTTACACGACCACGTTTTTCAGGATCATTATTTTGAACGCAAATACCGAGATAATTTCCATAGAGTTGTTTATCTGTTAACATACTGATATTTATTCCAGGAACATGTAGATCGCAACATTAAAATAAATCCTGCATAACTGTTGGATCATTTTGATCAGCTTTTCTAAATCTTAAGCTATTATTAAAATAAACCATCCAATGACGTTTTCCTTCAACTACTGTATATGGCCATGGTCCTTCACAATTAGGTGTTAATATGTCACGTTCTAGTTCTACATGATTAAGTAATACAATATTAAACCAATTTGGGTGATTTATATCGTGAGGATATGTTTTAAATATTATTGGTTTATCTGCATTTAATTCTAAGTCACAATACTCCGATTTTAATACGACAAAACCAGAATCTACATAAGGAACATAACGAGTCCATGTTATCACTTCATAATATTCATCATCTTGAAGATCTTGTATTTTTAATTCAGTATCTTCTTCTGTTATAAATTGTTTAAATTTTTTCATTAAAATAAATTCGTACCTAAAATACGTAAAATTTCTCCAGTCGCATTTGTTAAATTAACTTCTCTAAATTGTGTTTTATAAATTAGACTATTTTCTTCTTGTATAAAGAACATATTATGTGGAGCAGGGTTTCCATGAAGTGCTTCATGTTCAGCATATTGTAAATCATCCAAATATGTAAAATCTTCATCAGGCGAATGAAATATTTCATTTAATTTATGACTAATAAATTCTACAAAAATTCCTTTATCTTCACCGTGCCCATATCTTATTATTGTAAATATTACAGGTGTATCATTTTTAAAATTGATATTAGTACCAGGAATATTACGCATACCAGATTGTTTGTTAAAAAATACTACCTCATACGTTTTACCTACTTCAAGTTGATTAATACTTAAAGTTGAGTCATCTTGCTCCGTAATAAATTGTTTAAACTTTTTCATTAAAATAAATCCTGCATAACTAATGGATCATTTTGATCCACTTCTTTAAATGTTAAATCTTCTCCATAAATTAAATGAACCGGAACATTTGGAGAATCCACAGTCCATTGATATTGACGATGTGTTGTAGCTGTTTTAAGTTCGCCTTTTGAACTCATAGAAAAAATTTCATCTTCATTATGAGATATAAATTGTACTAATTCAGAAACTGGTTTTACAATTGGTTTATTATACATAAGTACCTCATCTTCATCATCATAATCTGGATCAAAATCAAGCACTCTAATTATTATACGTTTTGCTACCAAATATATACTAAATGGATCAGCAAGTATTTTACGAAATCTAGTTCTTCCTTTATAATAAAATAAAGTTTGGACTATTTCATAATATTCACCAGGCTGAAGTTCCTCCATTGTTAATAAAGTATCTTCCGTAATAAATTGTTTAAACTTTTTCATTAAAATAAATCCTGCATAATAATTAAATTATTTTGATTTACTTTTTTAAAACTAATTACCTCATCATCCATTAGAGTATATATTTCATCTCCCATCTTATAATTTCTTATTGTATGAGTTGGAGACACAACCCGTATATCAATTAAACTTCCTCTATAATCTCCATGATTCATACCAGCTTCATCTTGTTCCAAATAAGGAGTAGATACAGTTTTTATAATAATTGGTTCTTTATTTGGAACAATTATATTACCAATACCATATCTCGGAAGAATTGCATCAAATTCACTGTACATTGGTTTGGGCTTACGATAATCCACCACTTCATAATATTCGTCAGATTCAAGTTCAGCTATAGTTAAAATATCTTCATCTTGCTCCGTAATAAATTGTTTAAATTCTTTCATTAAAATAAATCCTGCATAACTAATTGATTCATTGGATCTGTCTTTTTAAATAACATTGTTTCTTGTTCACCATATTCAGTTAATGTAAATATTTCATCGTTTCCATACTCTATATGATCAGCCCAAGATTTTTTATTTTCATCATATAATTCATCTAATGAATGATTTAAAAATTTTACATCTACCATATAAGTTCTATCTACGTCTGTAAAATAATCAGGATCAAATGACATATCTAATACTTTAATAATAATTGGTTTATTATCATCTATATAAATATCTGGTTCACCTTTTAATACTTTATATCCAAATTTGACTTCATATTTAACTATTTCATAATACTCATTACGTTGTACATCTACTAAATGGGTAATATCCTCTCCATTCCATTTAACTTCCTCTGTCATGTACCGTTTAAAAGGTCTCATTATATGGTTTAAACTCCGTTGCAAAAGTAAAACCAACTTCAAAATCATTAAATGGTTGGTCTGATGTCTCTACAAATCCCATCTGTTTACCAGAATATAGGAATACTTCTCTTGGAGAAGGACTTACAATTTTAATGTTACCCCAAGATATATTACCAGTTAATTCAAATTCTGTATATGGTACAATTATTACTCGATATTTTGTACTTATATAAATGTTTTTTGGTTTAGATCGTATATATTGAAATTTACCTTTTTTAACTTTAGTACCTTTTACAAATTTCATTACATCTTCTTTATGAGTAAATAATTCATATTGCTGACCAACTTGTAAGCTAGTGTAGGATAGATGTTTATTATATTCTTTCAAAACGGTATCAACTGT
>Ga0224508_10001505_pt1 | contig 20808 bp, 20 predicted proteins | sample SF_Jan12_sed_USG_4_FD_170157 | JGI IMG/M metagenome (GOLD analysis project Ga0224508, IMG submission 170157) | Sediment microbial communities from San Francisco Bay, California, United States - SF_Jan12_sed_USGS_21 | ecosystem: Environmental > Aquatic > Marine > Sediment | place: USA... | reverse complement strand
GCCTTAGTTGTGTTCTGTCTACTGCAGTTCTCATGTTTCCTATCATCTTGTTTGTCTTTCTGATTTGAGTAAGCTCATTTGCAAGAACTTTACCTGTACGTGTATCTTTGTTTTGTTGTGCTTGTATAATTCTGTTAAAAAGTTTAGTATCCTTTTGATTTAGTTGTTTTGATGTGTTATCCAGCTTTGATATTGGTCTGTTCAAACCTCTGATTGCATGTTCTACTCGTGGTTTTAGCGGAGGTTGTTTTTTGAATGCATTTGAAATCTGAGATGAGATTCCATCAGATGGATTTTTTGTCCATGTTTGATCAAAACTGGCCATTAAACAGTATCTTAGAGTTACGACTTATCATACAGAGCCAAACAAAATAGACAAAACTGATCCTATTTACTCAATTCATTAAATTTGAGAAGCATCAAAATAGTCATTCATAGACTGCAGTTTTACCAGCATTTGACTCTGTTGAAACATCAGAGGGTACATCAGGAAGTTTTTCTTCCATCTCTTTTTCCAATATAGAGTTTGCCTCTTGCAAAATAGAATCAGTTTCCATATCTCCAGATATTGCAGATATAGAGTTCATATCAAACTGATCATTGCTGCCACCACCAAGGGTGTCAGTCATCATCTCACCTAGCATCTCATTCATAGTATTTAGTTCAACATCTGATTCAGGCATTATCCTTTCAAGAGAGGGCTTTATAGAGTTCATTACAGACATTGCAGGTCCCATGGCAGTCATTGCTTCTCCAAAGTCATTTACGGTTGTTAATCTTAACTTAATCTGTTCAAATGCAAGTCTTGCATTTCCAAGCATCTTTTCATGCTTGCGTAGTTCTGCCAATTCTGTCGCAAGCATACTTGCCTTTTGCATTTCATTGTTTTTTTGTGCCTCAATAATCTTTTCAAATACCATGTTATTTTGCTGCTGTATTTTTTTATACATAGAATCAAGTTTAATCAGTGGTATGTTGAGTTGCTTTATTGCTTCGGCAATCCTTGGTTTTAATGGAGCATCCTTGTGTACTAAATGGAGCAGTTTTTCCTTAGGAGATTTTGATACGGTAGATCTTTGCCAACTCTTTTCAAAAAAATGTCCCATATCACGGATTAGTGGATTGTTTGATTTTAAATTTCACATGTAAAATAATGTTGATTTAGTTGATCGTTAATCATTAGGTTGCTACTTTGATTTTCAAATTTTATTTCATGACACAGTACTAATATTGTTGTAATGCTTGGCTAAACAAAATAAAATCAGTTTCTGAAATTTGCTTGTATGTGATCTGGGCATTCTTCTAATAGACTGCCTTTAAAATCATCAACGGTGCATCCACATTGCAATTTCATGAATTGAGTTTTTTCATCATTCATATTCTGTACTTTCATTAATCAACACTTGCAAAATTTGTTTAAAAGGTAAACGGAGGAATCATCAGCGATTCCAATAAAATAGAAAAGTAAAAAGAATTGAAAAGTGGATTTTATCCTACTTTCTCAATTTCATTGCCAGTTTAGCTGCAATTGCCCATGACAGAACAGTAAATCCAATTGGGAATACTCCACTAGTGAGTATCTGCGGGACTTGCTCTAAGGCGACAGTTCCTGAACTGTACATTGCTGCAACTATCGGCAAGGCAACCAGGCCGATTACTCCGAGTTTTGTCTTTGTGTTCTCAGAGACTTTTTCTTGTATGTTGTATGTGCTCATGTTTATTCAAAATGTATAATGTGCCAGAGATACTTAGGACTCACCTAACTTTTGGATATCATTTTGTTCTTGTTTTGAATTAAGATGTGATTGAATAGTTCAGTTTCTGAACTCGTGAGCCTGAAATCTCATTTATTTTTTTGCTGGGTATAACTATTCTTAGACATAAAGTAGTGATCTTTAAAGATCATAAAATCCAAAAAATAGAATGACAGAATACTCCCAGTCATGGAGAAAGAAACTGAGAATAAAACAGATGGTAGAGCTTGCAGAAAAGGAATTGAAAGAGGAAATTTACGATGAAAAAGACATCAAGAAGATTAGAGAGAAATTGGATTCAGAGATGAAGATAAGATGGAGATTGGTGAGCAGTACCAGAAAAGATTATCTTGAAAGAGTAGAAAGGATTCTGAGAAAAGAGTATGTGTTGAATGTTTAAGATTTATTCATTATATCATGGGATTCTTTTGATCATGCTAGAACAACTATACAATTCAGGTGAATCAAACAAAGCTAAATCAAAAACTAATGACATTAGACAACAACCATTAACTTGCAGTAAGATGTTGTATCTGTATTCGTTATATCACAATAATGAATAAAACTAATTGGAAGCTGACTAAAGATTACGCATCCTTGTACGTAGCGTCACTGTATGCTTCGCCAGTAAACCGATGCAATGCATGAGACTGTCGGGAAAACAGTGTCAGCTTCCTTATACTATATAATGCAATTTCGAGATAAAAAAGATCCGGATCACAGTTATTTCGGTAAAATTACTCAAAAAAGAGTTGTCAAAATACATCAAGCGATCAAAAATTAATTTTCACTCTTGGTGGTAAATCCATATCATTGATCATATAACATGAAACAAAAACAAGAACTACAAGAGCCAGCAATATCAACAATACAAGAAAAGCCAATCCAAGACAGATTAAGAAAGGCAAGCTGCATTACAGTAGAGTCTGCCCTTAGAAACAAGGTAAATCTTAATGTCTCTTGGTATGACGTTCACGGTCAAGAACAAAACCAGAAATATTCAATTTCTGCAGGTTCAGTCATAGAGTTTTAGAGAAATTTCCTTTACTTTTTTTCTTTTTTTTGATAGTTGAAATGTAAAGTCTATCCATTGCCAAACAAGCAGTGCGCACTTTCTTGCCGGATAGTAGTTTAATTGAGCATACGATTGATATATTTCTAGATCTGGGTTTTAAGATACAAGTTTTATTAAATTAGTTTGATACCATTACCTCAAGATTTTCAACTAGTTATGCTTACTATTGTGAGTAAATATCCTTATGAAAAACACTAATGTGTGTCGTTTCAGGACTGATAACATAATTGAGTAGTAATCATCAGTCATATACAATTGGAATTATTGATCTTGTTGATTCAACTGGTTACTACCCAGAAGGGGGTGAGGCCCTTGGCAAAGAGGCAAAACGCAGACATAACGAAATAGCAAGCAATATCTTTAAAAAATACAATCAGGAAATTGAACCACCCAAGGGAGATGGATTTCTTTTTTGGGGTAAAGACCCAATTCAAAGCTGTCTAGCTTCAATTAATATTGTTAAACGAATCAAAACCGAAGTTATTCACCACTTAAAAGAAGACAAGCAGTATAACATGGCCACAAAAATTGTACTGACAAAAGGTCTGATTGAAGCTATTGAGGATGAAAAAGATATCATTCATGGCCATGCTGCTCACAAATGTCAACGAATACTAGAGGCAGCAAAACAAAAACACCACACAATTTTAATCGATTCTGCAATTTTTGATGAGATAAAAAATCATCTAACAGAAACTGACATAATATATTCTGGTCCGTACAAGCTTCAAGTAGAAGAATTTGGTCAAATAGAAGTATATCAGATTGCCGATAATGAGCTAGGTCTTAAAGTTGATCCAATTAGAATAAAGCTTAGAAATCAGATCAAAACCGAAGTAAACAATCAAGTCAAAGATAAGGTCGAAGAAGCCGTTAGAAAAATCAAACAAACTGAAAAGATAAAGTTACTTGTAATGTCCCTAACAATTGCAGTCATTTTTTCATCTTTGGTGTATATGTTAATTATCCCACCATCTAACTATGAGGAAACACTTCTCCAGAGAGAAGTAGAAGATACAATCAAAACAATGGATATAGAAGTCAAAAATGCGGCTTTTATGATTTATGAAACAAGCAAGAATGACATCATGAGACAGCCACTACTAACTACACACACTGAGAATTTTCCAATAATGATACCTGAAAACTATTCTGAAGAAAAGCCAAGAATTGATCTGATAAAGACAGTAGCTGATGGTATTGATGTATTGTACTATCTCTTTGTTGTTCCTCCAGATACTTGGAGTGATAATCTTCAGTGTCGTCTATATGTAATTTACCCAGTTGGGGGCCTTATTCCTGGTGAGAATCCAGACTTTTTAGTGCAGAGAGATTGGTGTGATAACAAGGCAGATTTTGAGATGTATCTGTCTAGTGCATATTACTCTAGAGGACAAAAAGAGATTGTTTCTACCATGATAATTCCAATTTGGGATGATAATTTGCAAAAAGTTGGGTATCTAGCAGGAACAATCAATTTCAATAAGATTTTAAAAGAATCAATTGAAAACACCAAAATTTCCAATCTGGGCTATATTCTAGTTGATCATGATAACTGTATTGTTGCAACAAAATACAAAACTGATTCAGCAGTAGGAGATATTGTGCATTTTAGAGATCTCTACAATTTTAATTCTGGAGAAATTAATCTTGCCCAATCAGATGTTAGATGCGAAAACAGAGATTCGATTCTCAATCCTCAAGGTCAAATCCAAATGATAAATGATGAACACAATAAATTCAATGATTGGAGATATGAGACTTTTTATCTCAACCAACCTGAAATAACTAAACCTGAAATTGATACGAACAACTTTTTTGAAGACTGGAAATTAATTGTGATACGACCTTAAAATATCAAATAGGTTGTAATTTTTTTGTGGTTTAGAACTAGAGTCTTGATGACAAGGAGTAAAAGGCTAGTTGATGTTCTCTCTTGTTTATCATAATCTTAAAAAAAATGAGAATAATTTCTTCGTTTCTAGAAGAAATATCTTGGATTTAACCCAGTTGTAGTTTCTCAATACATTTTTCATAACCTTCGCTTGTCAGAGTCGAATCAAAACAAAGTTGTTCAATACTCTGAGGAGGATACATTGCCATAAGGGCCATACCAATCATCATGGCTGCAATGAAACCTACTACTATTCCGATTATGAACCATTTTGCATTAAAGTCCATGTTTATGAGTTGAGCAATATTTGGTAAATGGTTAAGTTGCAAAATTGACTATATCTAGTTGGATATGCAAGTAAGACAATTATTACAAAATTTTAGTATCAAAAATTTTCAAAAATAATTATGGCTTTTATCTGATTGTTCTCAAATAGCCTATCAATCTACTCCAAGACTAGTACATAACTTCATTTGTACATATAGAGCAGCCAGTCATTTGCGCTTAGATTCTTGTTATATTTTGTACCTATGTCATAGATAGAAGCAAAGATGGGATCGGTTTTCAAAATGTTATATTCAGATTCAACAAACATCTGTGGTCTGGAATCTTCATCCAACGGCTCTGAACCACTTGCTGTGGTTTTACAATCTTTGCTGCCAGTATCAAAGATTATCTCATCCCTTCCATTAACTAGAACAAATTCAACATCATCCCCTACAAATTGTTCATTTAGAATAGCACATAGGTTTCTTTCATCAATAAGAAATATCAATACAACATCATCTTTGCCTATTCCATCCACATTAATCGTTCTTCCAATTGATGAGACCATGATATTCATAGCAGTTGAAGGGTATGGATCAGTCAAGAAAAGATCATACTCTTCTTGGAGTGAGCACCAAGGAGTCTGTTTTCCATCTTTTCTGCCAATGTCTTCAATGTGTCCATATACGACATAATCACATTGTTTGTCTGCTAAAATAACAGCAGCCAATGGTTCAACAGAATATTGTGGATCCTCTTGAAACAGGCTTAGATTCTCTAGTTTTTGTTGTAGGTTATGATGAATGAATTCATCTACGTTCTTTACGTTATCTATTTCATACTCATTTAATACAATATCATAGGTAACAACGTTAGATAGATCAAATACTTCTACTAGTTCTCTAAGAATTGTATTTTTTGCTTTTTCCATTTGAAGATCTGATATTGATTCAGTCATGGCATAATGGGTAATGCCAAAAAATACTCCAACAACTGCAATAATGCAAACTAGTCCAACAACAGAATATTTGAGATAAGGTGAATGTGGATACTCAGTAGCAGCGGGAGGGTCTGGTGGTGGGTCTTTTTTATTTCCATATTGACTGTCGTAATAATTATGAACATTGAATTTTTCTCCGTGTTTTATCGTCCTTTCTCCAACATACTTTATCTTGTCATGATAAGTATGATCTATTGCCAGAATCGTGGTAGTTGCACTTGAAGTCAGTAAAATATGGTCTTCTTTTCCACGACTCATTATTCGTTCAGTGTATGATATTGCGTTTCCTGTAACCTTGATTATTTTATTGACTTTTCGAGTTACTTCTGCAGGACCTACGTTTATTCCAATTCGTATCTTGATATGCCAGTCTTTATTTTTTTCAGAACTATTATGGATCTCTAGTTTGTCATGCATTTCTTTAGCAATCTCTAGTAATTTATCAGAATCCTTGGTATCAACTGTCAGATAGCCTCCATCACCAGTATCAATCCAGTTTGCATAGGATGATAATGTATGATATGTTGAAGATTCAAACAAACAATTCTGCAGTGTTTTTTTTCGTTGATTTTTCTTTTCCTCTGGGATTTCAGGATGCTCTGATCCTACCATGTCATATCCCATTACAGATACAAACTCAATATGATGTGACATCAATTGCCTCCAGTTCTGAATTGTTCTGCACTATTATTCCAACAATAATCAAAATATTCTTGGCACCAAACATGAAAATCTTTGTCATTACTGTAAAATGCTTCTTCGATGTCAATTTGTCCTTTGATTCTTGGAAACATGACAAATGCCTCTTTTTCTGTCATTACAACTGATACGGTAACCTTGTCTTTTGTTCTTTGTTCTATCTGCCCATTGGTCTTGAATTTGGAGAATTTCTTTGTATTCTCTTTATGATCATCTGGAAACAACATATGAGAATCATCAGAAAAGATTGTTCTAGTGTGAATGCCGTTTTTGAGCTTTTCATAAACAATATCCATTATCTCCTTTGAGTATTCTGCCTCGTAAAACGTATTGTAGATGTAACTATCTGCATTTTTGTACATCTTTTTCCATTTTTCAGCAATTCTTGTCTTGCCTCTTATGCGATGAGTTTTATCAAATACTCCAATTCTTTGCATAAAGGAATCTGGAATATCTCCAAAATCATGATCTTCCCAGTATTCAATATTTTTTGTAATAAATGACGATGTGGAGAACATGACTCTGCACATAGTTTGCACCCATGGTTTTAGCTGATAATGGTCATCTTTGTCCCTTGTTAACCAATCCCATTGTCTGTACAGAGTACTAAGATCTCTTGAAAAATTTTGTAGAGGAATCGCAAGTTTTTCAGCCATCTGAGTTGGTTTTAGTTTATTGTGTTGCAACAATAACTGGATAATCTCATAGCGATGGTTGCCCCCAAGTATAAAAAATGGCATGTGAGGAGTTGATTTGTATTCTGCACTATCCATATCATTCACCTGTTTTTGGCTGTCTAATTTGAATTTCCACAATATCTAAGAAGACAAAATACTCAATCATAGCAACCATGAATAACACTAGACAAAGTTACTAAAAATAGCTAATAGTAACTTTGCCTATATGTAATACATTTTACTAGTATTTTATTAATTATTCAAGATTCTGGCCAGTTTGTATCACAGAAATCACATCTGCCTCTCATCCCATTATATCTAGAATCCCAGTATATCCATATTTCATTACCACAAAAAGAACAAATTCTAAAATGAATTTTAGTCAAAATATCCTCCAATAATGTGGCAACATAAAATAAAAATTATTCATGATTCTATATAGGAATTGATAGTAAAATAGTCTAATTGTAGAGAGGTTGTATATCCAAGGTTTAATCACTGTTTTACTAATCATTTGTATGAAAATGATAACAAAACAAGAATTAGTAAAATTGGCAAAATTGCCAGAACCAGAACTATACAAGATGTCGTATGGTGAAATCATAATAATAAAAGACAAAATTGAAAGATTAGTACACGAAGAAAAAGATGATAAATTATTTTCAATTTTGATGAAATTAAAATCACGTGTAATGATTTACGAAGATCAGATACGTTACACAGAAGTTAGAAAAATTGAAAAACTTGCATCATTAGAGGAAATTGTATCTTACATTGAAAGGAGTGAAAGAATAGGAGGTATTCCAATCCATGTTTAAAATACTAGCACTATTGCTTAAGACTCCATTTCAAAAAGTGATTCAATTTAAGAAAAAATCAATAGATAAAGGAGGATATCAATGATGTTTACTTTAATTAAACCAAAGATATCAGATTCAACAAAATCATACATAACAAACATGGAAGAATATATGCGTCTTTCAGCAAGTACACTCCGAACACTTGAAAAATTATGGAAATACAAAGTACCAGAAGACATTATCAAAAGATTGAAGAAAAATTTTCCTTACAATATGATGACAAATGAAGAAACTAACGTATGTATTGATGAATTTAAAAAATATATGGCAATAATGGTTATCGGACATTCTAAGGGAAGAGGTGTTGCAATGACTAGTCCTGTCATTGATGAAATCTGGCATCAGTTAATTCTCTTTACGGTAGAATATCATAAATTCAGTAATTTACTAGACAAAGAGTATATTCACCATACCCCAAATACAAAATCATTCAAGTTTGGACCTGATGCTGTATCGTTCTTTTATGACACATACAAAAAGTATTTTGGAGATCTTCATTCGATTTGGATATTTACGGTAATTGAAGAAAAATTAGATTTCCCTCCAGAAAAAACAACTAATTTAGCCTCAGCTCCATTGCTTGCAGACAACCAAGGAGGAAAAGAAATCAATTACGGGGGCTTGGTTTATGCATCCAAATACAGAATAGGTAAAAAAACTCTCCAAAAAAACACCCTCAATGCAAAAGTATCAGGTATAGCTCAGGGTGAGAGCAAATCACAATCCAGTTCATGCGGTGGAATGTTTTACTGTGGAATGTATACTTCTGGTTATGGAGCATCAGACAGTGGTGCAATATCAGAAAATCCAGTGGTTAATTATGGTGACGTCGGCGGCATAGGAAGCGATTTCTCAAATGGTGCTGATGGAGATAGAGACGCCGGTGGTGACAGTGGTTGCGGTGGTTGTGGAGGTTGTGGTTAGATGAGTTTTCTTGCAGAAACGATATGTGAATGTACTCATAAAAAGAAATTCCATAACGAATGGCATCAGTGTTCAAAATGTATTTGTTCAGGTTTTCATTGGATGGATGCAAAAAGGCGAGAAGAAATAGAAGAAGAAATAAACAAAATACCAAAGAACAAAAGAAAAGTATCACAGAGCAGAAAAAAAGTATCAAAAAAAAATAGTATAATTTCCATACTTATCCTGATTGGAATTTATGGTGGATTGTATGGTGGAATTGGTTTGTTGAAATATCTTTGGGATTAAAAATCGAGATTACATAGTAACACTTCAAACGAATCCTTTTAAGGATAATTCCGACGGTAAAAGAAATCTAAAGAAAGACTAATTCTTTATATTCTCAAGTCAGAGTCTAATGATAAAGAGATTCTTTGTTATGAAGGAAAAGATGCTTCTTTCAACGAGTAATACAGTCTAGAATCACTAAGAAAAGGTCATGAATTACCAAAGATCACAAAATTAAAAATTGAATTTTTTAGATCAAGAATAGATTTGATAATCTTACATATGATTATGAAAATGATATGACAATATCGGTAGAAATTGAATCATACAGTGAGGTTAAGAGTCATCCCGAACATGTATTGTTAAACATGAAAAAATGGAAAGAGATGGGATTTTCCTATTTGTTATGGATTACAAAATTATTATTTCAAAACAATTTGATTCTAAATGTCTTATAGTAACATAATCCAATTAAATTAAGAACAAAGAGAATTAACTCAATTTTATTAATAATACTTGGAAAAAAGTCAATTAGTGAAAACCTCTTGATTTTTTTGAAGAAATGACTGTTGTCGTATTAGATAATTCTCGAAAATCTGTAATCATAATTAACTTTATTAGATTGGCAAACAATTGATACATTACAAACAATCTATGTCAAATTATAAATCACTGATTTTTTATCTCCCACTAACACTGTTAATTGTGAGTTCATTTTTCCTTGCTGTGAATGTGACTACCTATCTTGAATTTACGGCTGCCATAAATGAATTGGACAATGATGGTGAAAAAGAAAAAATTGATAGTATGATGTTGGGAATCGCAGAAAAACTTGCACGATATTCATACAATGAGGAATTCATCTCAATCATTCCTATCAAGGACGACGATCCTCTAAAGAAATATTTAGAATATCTCGATAAACATAATCTTCCTCATCACAACTTCAAAAACAATGTGACTACATTAGATGTAAACCAATTTGTGGATTTAAGAACAATGGCAGATGAATATGATTTGCAAATACATGATGCAAATAAAGTACTAAAGGAAATCAAAGAAATTGATGATCATATTGTTTATGCTTGGATTATTACACCTGAATGTTTGTTAATCAAGAGCTATCCTGAAAATCACTTTGAAAATCTACCTGTTTTTGACTTTACCGAAAAAAGGCATTGGTGTGACACTCTTGATTCTTGGAATGACAAACCATATTATCTGACGCCAATATACTCATCTATCGGATTTCCCGATAAATTAGTTAGGACCATATTGGTACCAATTATCCACAACGATGAGAGAATTGGATATATTGGAATCGCACTTGATTGGCGGATGTTTTATGCTGAAGAAAGAATTCCTAACTTTAATCTTGAAACACCATATATTGTAATATTTGACCAAACTTCCAATAACAATCAACAAACACTTGACTCAAGAACAAAAGATAAACTTCCAATAATTATCAAAAATCACAACAAAACTGATTTCAAAAACTGGATTCCGATTGATATCTCTGAAAAGTACACCGGAGAAATTAAGGACAGAGAAATTATTGTTGATGCTGTAATTAAATACGAAGATAACTCAAACTGGCATTGGATAGTTTTTGATGTATTATTTATTATGGGTGAAATTGTTGCATTGGTTTATCTGCATTATAGGAAACATGTCTAGGTTCTCTATTTTCTTGAACTTTACGAACAACACTGACAAAATTTAAAGTTAAACCACATGGAAAAAATAAAAAACTAAAAATCTTAAATTTCTAAATAAAGAAAGTATTTGAGAAGCACTATCTGTAGATTTCTCAATATTGGCTTTTTTGCAAATATCACTTACTGTAATTGATTCAATAACTTACAACGATATTTATCATGCTATTATATTATCCCAAAAATTTTGAGTTATTCTTTTCTAGGAATTCTCTAATTCTTTCCTAACATGCTTTAGATTGTCTATAGCAGTAATGTATTTTGGATCTATCTCAACTGTCTTATCAAGCCACTTGATTGCTTCATGTAGATTACCTAATGTGATGAGTCCTAAACCTTTGTTGTTTAGAGCAGGAACATGTTTTGGATCTATCTCAAGTGCTAGATTGTAATATTTCATTGCATCTTGAAGATTGCCTAATTTGTCAATAGTAGAACCTTTGTTGTATAATGCAGTGATATGTTTGGGGTTATTTTTTAGAAGTAAATCATAGATACCAATTGCTTTTTCATATTCTTTTGCATAAAAGTATGCGTTTGCTTCTTTTATTGTATAACTAGAATCAAATTGAAGTCTCTTGTTTTTTGTTCTAATTTCATGACAAGATTTGCAATTTCTTTGTCTTTTTCCTCTAGTTGAGCTAAGACATCACTGCCAATCTCAATTTTTCTATCTATTGAAATATTATTTTTAATCCCTAGTTTTTCAAAAAGAATTATTTGATTTTGGATTATTGTCTCAAATGATCTTGTTTAATCTTGCATTCATCCACATTCAAATCAGTCCAGTTTTGCATTTCATTTGACATTTTTTTGGTAATAAAGCATGCTTAGATTTGGCATAATGGAATTATTTTAGAAAAAAGAACTGGAGGTCTAAATTATTTATATGATCTTTACTAGACCAAAATGCTCAAGAATATAGTCAGTAACTTTGTCTGAAATAGATTAAATTGTACTAAATCCACTACCAAAAAACTTGGAGCATCTGATGTTTGATGGAGTGATTGAATCTTGGATAATAATTACTCTTGTATTTACATTAATAGTATTGTTAATTTTTGAATTATCAGAAAATATCAAGAACAAAATGGAAGTTAATGGATAAATTTTAAAAAATAAATTTTTTAGGGTAAAAAGCACACCTAATTTTTTTGTTGTGATTATTATTATTTATGAGAATCATACGATGAAATAATGGCCAACCTTTGTTTGTCTTGATAATTCTCATATATGGGTAACGTATCACTAGTTAAATAGAGACTCAAATCAGAGTCTGTCAGTGACAAATAACAACAATAAAACAACAAAATTATTTCGATTAATGACTCTGCTAATAGCAGTAACGATAACAGTATCAAGTGTAATGATGATGGCATCTCAACAACAAGCCTTTGCTACGTCAAATGTATTTGGCACACCAGTAATACTGGACAGTGAAGGTCTTGTAGGAATTGGCTCATCCATTACAGTCGGCACTGATGGATTCCCTGTGGTAAGTTATTCTGATATTACTAATCATGACATGAAGCTAGTTCACTGTACTAGCATTGACTGTACCAGTAATGATACGCCAGTGACACTGGATAGGGTAGGAACTAGCTCATCCATTACAGTCGGCACTGATGGATTCCCTGTGGTAAGTTATCATGATGCGACTAATCTAGACCTGAAGGTAGTTCACTGTACTAGCATTGACTGTACCAGTAATGATACGCCAGTGACACTGGACAGTGCAGGTAGGGTAGGAACTAGCTCATCCATTACAGTCGGCACTGATGGATTCCCTGTGGTAAGTTATCATGATATTACTAATAGTGACCTGAAGGTGGTTCACTGTACTAGCATTGACTGTACCAGTAATGATACGCCAATAGTACTGGACAGTGCAGATAGGGTAGGATCTGGATCATCCATTACAGTCGGCACTGATGGATTCCCTGTGGTAAGTTATCGTGATTTTACTAATCGTGACCTGAAGGTGGTTCACTGTACTAGCATTGACTGTACCAGTAATGACACGCCAATAGTACTGGACAGTGAAGGTGTTGTAGGAACTGAATCATCCATTACAGTCGGCACTGATGGATTCCCTGTGGTAAGTTATCATGATGATACTAATCTAGACCTGAAGGTAGTTCACTGTACTAGCATTGACTGTACCAGTAATGATACGCCAGTGACACTGGACAGTGCAGGTGATGTAGGACGTGACTCCTCCATTACAGTCGGCACTGATGGATTCCCTGTGGTAAGTTATCGTGATTTTACTAATAACGATAACGACCTGAAGCTAGTTCACTGTACTAGCATTGATTGTACCAGTAATGACACGCCAGTGACACTGGACAGTGAAGGTCTTGTAGGACATGACTCCTCCATTACAGTCGGCACTGATGGATTCCCTGTGGTAAGTTATTATGATGCGACTAATGGCGACCTGAAGGTGATTCAATGTACTGGCATCAATTGTACCAGTAGCGACACGCCAGCACCCGTAATCACCCTAAATGGCGATGATTCCATAACACTTGAAGTAGGAATTGACACATACACAGAGGCAGGAGCTACTGTAACTGACGATGACCCTGATTATTCTGGAACGATAACCATAGGTGGTGATGTAGTTGATGTCAATACAATCGGAATATACATTGTAACCTATGATGCATCAGCTGATGCTACAGGCAATGTTCCCTTGCAAGTGATCAGAACCGTAACAGTACAAAACACCACAGTAATACTGGAGAGTGAAGGTGATGTAGGACATGACACATCCATTGCAATCGGTAGTGATGGATTCCCTGTGGTAAGTTATTATGATGAGACTAATGACGACCTGAAGCTAGTTCACTGTACTAGCATTGACTGTACCAGTAATGATACGCCAGTGACACTGGACAGTGCAGGTGTTGTAGGACGTGACTCCTCCATTACAGTCGGCACTGACGGATTCCCTGTGGTAAGTTATTATGATGAGACTAATGACGACCTGAAGCTAGTTCACTGTACTAGCATTGATTGTACCAGTAATGACACGCCAGTGACACTGGACAGTGCAAATAGGGTAGGATTTGACTCATCCATTACAGTCGGCACTGATGGATTCCCTGTGGTGATTTATTATACGGATTATACTAATCATAACCTGAAGCTAGTTCACTGTACTAGCATTGATTGTACCAGTAATGACACGCCAATAGTACTGGACAGTGAAGGTCTTGTAGGAATTAGCTCATCCATTACAGTCGGCACTGACGGATTCCCTGTGGTAAGTTATCATGATGAGGGTATTGAAGACCTGAAGGTGGTTCACTGTACTAGCATTGACTGTACCAGTAATGACACACCAGTGACACTGGACAGTGCAGGTGTTGTAGGACGTGACACATCTATTGCAATCGGTAGTGATGGATTCCCTGTGGTAAGTTATCGTGATTTCAATAATAACGATGAAGACCTGAAGCTAGTTCACTGTACTAGCATTGACTGTACCAGTAATGACACGCCAGTGACACTGGACAGTGCAAATAGGGTAGGATTTGACACATCTATTGCAATCGGTAGTGATGGATTCCCTGTGGTAAGTTATTATGATTTTACTAATCGTGACCTGAAGCTAGTTCACTGTACTAGCATTGACTGTACCAGTAATGACACGCCAATAGTACTGGACAGTGCAGATAGGGTAGGACGTGACACATCCATTGCAATCGGTAGTGATGGATTCCCTGTGGTAAGTTATCTTGATGATACTAATCGTGACCTGAAGGTGGTTCACTGTACTAGCATTGACTGTACCAGTAATGACACGCCAGCACCCGTAATCACCCTAAATGGCGATGATTCCATAACACTTGAAGTAGGAATTGACACATATACAGAGGCAGGAGCTACAGTTACAGACGATGACCCTGATTATTCTGAAAGTGTAATAATTGGTGGCGATACAGTTGATGCTGATACTATTGGCACATACATTGTAACTTATGATGCACCAGCTGATGCTGCAGGCAATGTTCCCTTACAAGTGACTAGAACCATAACAGTACAAGATACCACAGCACCAACAATTACGGTTCCATCTGACTTTGAGGTAGAGGCAACAAATCCCATTGGCACACCAGTAACCTTTGATGTTACTGCAAGTGACATCGCAGATACAAATCCTACAATAGAATGCAGTCTGGCATCTGGAGATGATTTTTCACTAGGAGCTACTATAGTAACATGCACTGCAACTGATGAATCAGGAAATTCAAATTCAGATTCATTTACTGTAACTCTGGTAGTTTCCACTACAACCTTTGATGGAATAGTAAACAAGATACAGTCAATGGGACTTCATCATGGAATAGAGAACAGCCTGGTCTCAAAGATAAATTCAGCATCTAGTGCATTTGAAGATGGTAACAATAATGCAGCAATAAACAAGCTTGGTGCATTTATCAACCATGTCAACGCACAAGACGGCAAAAAAATCACTGCACAGCAAGCTGACCTATTACGAGACTGCGCTCAAGTGCTAATAGATAATCTCTAATCTTCTTTCTTTATTTTTAATAATAAATCAAAGTATTAGACAGTAATACATGCTAACTTTTTTTTATCTTATTTTATTTTGTCGTGTGTAGATAATGGTGCACAGCGATATAATGATGGGAATAGGTTAGGTAGATCAAACCTTTAATGCTCATTTAAAATGCAACCTACATGTGTATATCTTCAAACCAGCACAGGACATATCAAGACCTACAAAATTTGAGATAGCATTTAAGGATAATGCAGGTAATGAGGACTATCAAAGACTACATGTAGATATTATAATTCAACAAATACAAAATAATTAATTCAAAAAAACATAGATATAATTTCAGGTAACAACAAAAACACTGCAATTCCAAACATAAAAGTAACTAGTGGGGGAACATTTTGTACATACATTTCATTATTTGATTTTAATATTTGATTGTCTCTTGTAATTTTATTTTTTGATGACAAAAAAATAAATAATTTATCACATGGTTGCGTTGAATTATTTTTTTCAGAGGATATCACAAACTTTTCATGATTTCTTTTTTTATGAATTGTTAAAAATGCAAATGCCTTTTTGTATATTGGTTCTGTTTTAAAATCATAGAAAATCCACTTTTTTATTCTAATCATTTCAGCTAAATTTAGTGATAGATTATACAAAATCATACCAATTACCATGATAAAAAATACCACAACCAGAACCATTATTGGCATCATGACAAACTCATAGTGTACTGGCAAGATTACTGCCATTGCAATTATGGCAAAACAATCTGCCATTCCTGCTATCTTCCATCGCCATATTGCCACGCCTACAAATACTGATGTAAAAATGGTAATGATGTGGTATGGTGTTACAGTATGATAATCCCAAATGTGCAAGATTGCACCCATTCCTCCGAATATTAGCCACAAAACATCTGGAATTTTACGTGTTTTGAGATCATAAACACCTCCAATACCCAACATCACTAAAAGTAGAATGATTCTAATCTGTGTAATATCAAGTTCCACAAAACAATATCTTCAAAATTATAAAACTGAGATTTCAAAAGGACCAATTTCACTTCCTAAAACTTGGAAATGAATTTGGACCTTTCATCTTATTGATTTGATAGAGGAAAAGAATCGTTTTTGTTCAGGAATTGACATTACAGCTTTAATTTGTTCATTTCTACATTCTTCAAGAATGCTATTTTGCCATTCTACAAGAGATACAAGATCGTGATCATACTTTTGCAGATTTTCAAACACAGGCAAACTAATTTTTAAAAAATCAGAGTTTAACCAATACACTAGGTTTCTGCTAGTTAGCATTAGTATTGATTGGGAAATATTTCTTGGTGAATAGATTGTACATATGCCATCTTCATTGTATGATTGATCAAATACATCTCTAAATTTTGATATCATGTAATAGTTCATTCTGTTTGTCGGGTCTTTTCTTACTTTACAATACACTTGTGACAAGATGCAAAGAGATTGAAACGAGATATAATCTAAAATAACACAAAGTGCAAACCATCGTCCAGTTTGTGATAAACGATATGATTTGCCATATTTTTTATCGTCACAATTTAGATATCCACCTGATTTCATTTGTAAAACAATTTTCTTGATGTAATCATATGGTTTGTCATTATTTATTTGAAAAGTTATGTGTTTGATTGTAAGTTGTTTATCTGGATACAGTAACTTTAGAATTTGGCTTGAGGTGGAATTTTTGTGAATGTTCTTTTTGTAAAACAGCAGATTCTTTATTTTCTGATCTAACTCATTAATTTGATTTGTTGAATTCATTGACTATTCTTATTGTACGATATTCCAAAACACAGACAGTTTGGTATCCTTTGGAAACATCTTGAGAGCTGCAATCAGTTGTCTTGGAGTATCAAAGTTCTTGTGTTTTATCTGAGACTCATCAAATTGCAGGTGTTTTGTGACATCTAATGGTATTGAATATAGTAATTTTGTGCCTACAGAGAAGGTCTTTATGATGTCTTTGTGGTCTGATTTTTCTATCATTGATACGACGCCAGTCTTTTTGTTGACTAGCATTGCAGGTTTTCCAGTATTCTCATCAGGAATTATGATCATGTTTGGAATGGATTTTTTGATAGTTTCAGTTTCTTTGTTTGTTGGTTTTGAAGGTGATTTAGATTTTTTCTTCTCTTTTTCTTTTGGCTTTCCAACATCACTTGTCTTTGTTACATTAGCTACAGTTGATTCTTCTCTATTATTTTCCTCATGAAATGCATCTTGACGGATATACTTTATCATGGAATCAATCTGTTCCGGCGTAGTCCACGCAAATGAACCGTCACTCATTCCTTCCAAATCTCCCTTAATTTGTGCAATCAGTTGTAGTTGGTGTGACTCTTCTTCTAATCTTGAAATCTTTAAGATGACATACAATGGAACACATACTTGTGATGGTACCAGATTCTTTCTTTGTGATAGATAATTCACAATACTTTGTAATTGTTCAATTAATTTTGCAGAGATGAAATTAGTATTTTTTGATAGAATAATTTTCTCGAATGGTGTTCCTCTGATGTGTAAACTGTCTAAAATCTCTGATTTTGGTAGTTGCAGTTTCTCTTCAAGAAAATCAATCGCATCAAAGATGGATACAGGACTCAGAGTCTCATTCTCAAGGATTTCAATAAAATGTTTCTTTACTATTTCAGCAGAACCATTACAGTTATCATCTGTGATAATTCCATTAATTTCTGAAACTCTTGTCTGTTTACATCCTAGAATTACATCATGATGATTGATTGCGTATAACTTGTTACCTATTCCTGCAAGTTTTACTATCGGCAATGATTCAGGATCTTCACTTGCCATCTGGGCAAACTTATTGATGTTGGATTGCGTGGAAATTCCCACACTAACTGACGGAGATAAAATATCGACAATTCTTACTTTAGTTTTAGGTTCTAGAATACTCAATTGACAAGACACCTCTGTAAAGCTAGTGTTACGGCACGTTTGGCTAGTGTGTTGTAATCAGAGTTATTTTTCACGAAAGGTAATGTTTGATTGTTATTTAAGGTAGAAATATTCGCAGAAGAATTTTGATAGTATCTAGTAGCAGTTCGCTTTAGATCTGTAATATCGTCTATTTTGTAGTCTTTTTGTGCCTGGGAGATATGTAAATTTAGGTAAAACCTCTCTTTTGAGACAGAATTATCATCATTATGGAAAGACTGTCTTTTGAACACAACATTTTGTAGTTTTGGTGCATTCTTGACATTAAGGGATTTTTTCACAATCTCTTGAACCATCTCTTCATCATACGGGATGGAATGGTTCTGACATGTCTGATAAATGGAAATACAGACAAGTTTTGCCCTTGTAAATGAATCTTCATTTCTCTTTTGATTTCTTAATTTGCAAAATAATCTCCATCCATCCTCTGCGACAAAGTTTGGTAAGTGAAGTTTTTTGCAGACATCAGTAAACTCTGTAATGCATGAATTGTTTTTTTCTAGTTTTAGATTCTTTGATATGATAAAATCTTTCAAGTTATGATAATCTGTTCCAAGTTGTCTTTGTTGACAAATGTCAAGTGTTGTCTTTGATAGATGTTCAATATCTATTCTGTTTTTTATGTCATAAAATTCATCATATCCCATAACAACACCACAATCTTTGCATATAATTTCACCATCGATTGGTGTGGTGATTAATTTTGGTTTATTGCAAAAACATTTACTATTATCTGATTGAATCATTCGTTTTAGTTTTTGACTCATCACTTAGCTCCAAATATAATTAAGTTAAAAGGATATTACACAAAACAATAAATTAGTAACAGGTTTTTTGATCAGAAAATTCTATTCATTATCTCAAAATATTTGTAATGTATGTCTAATCGATAATTTTTTTCTTGTACTATTATTACTGACTCAGTATCCTATCTCTAACAGTTATAGCATATCCATGCTCAGGATCAATCCTTAGTGCTTTATTCACTAAGGGTAATGTTTCATTCTCGTCATATCCTAACTGATGTAGTAACAATGCATAATCAGTCAAATAGAAGTGTCTGTCTGGTGACATCTCCAAGGCTTCCTCATACAATGGCTTTGCCTGTTCCAGCTGCCCGTCCCTGTGATAGTATGACGCTTTTCCTGCAACCCAGTGTGACAACAGTTTGTCAGGATCCTCATGAGTGAAATCCATCGATTCACAATACTTTAGTCCTTCTTCATACAGTCTCATTGCCTCATCAAGATTCCACTCTGATAGTTGTTTTTCTGCAATCATGTATCTTGCATCATATATGGAACAATCAAGGAGAGGTCCTTGTAATGCACCATAAGTTGGCTTTGTGGTACCATCCACAAATATCAAACCTTGAGGATTCCAAGAGATTACTCTAAAGTGGGTGTTACTAACTGGTTTGCAGTTAGGGTATAGATTATTTCCTTCATAAAGACAGTCACTGTAAACTCCTGGACCGTAGCGGTCATCTCCTAAATTAACCTCATCGGCATAACCAAATCCAGTTATTCCAAACTCAGATGGTTTGTAGGTCTTGTAATTAGAATCCATTATCATAACATCTTTCCAGATTTTATCATCATTGATGTCTATTTTGCCATCCTGAATTCCTTTATCATAATCTATTCTTGACATTATATCATAGGTGGTGTAATCTGGGTGCCATAGTGCCTCATAACCATCATCCAAGATACCGTTGTGATTAAAATCAACAAACATCATGTACGTTCCATCACATAGAGTTCTGTCCATCTTTAGTGGGATATTCGTTACAAATAGATCAAACTTCCAATGGAGTGATTCTGCTTGGTCGGGATACATCTTGATGGTGCATGGTTCTATGGTGTTGTCTATGGTGAATATGTTAGGATCTCCTTGGGCTATTTGTAAATCCAATTCTTTATAGTATTCTTTTGACCATGCTAGAAGTTGTTCATCTGATATGTCGCTACCATCATCATTGTCTTGTGGGGGCGAACCATCGTTGTTACCAGATCCACCATATCCTCCAAAACCTCCAGGGCTACCATTTCCTCCAGTATTGATACCAAGACCACTAGAACTAACATGGATACCAGAACTCGAGTAGGAATTAGCAGTAATAGAATTATAATTAACGTTAGAA
>Ga0224508_10001504_pt1 | contig 20810 bp, 18 predicted proteins | sample SF_Jan12_sed_USG_4_FD_170157 | JGI IMG/M metagenome (GOLD analysis project Ga0224508, IMG submission 170157) | Sediment microbial communities from San Francisco Bay, California, United States - SF_Jan12_sed_USGS_21 | ecosystem: Environmental > Aquatic > Marine > Sediment | place: USA... | reverse complement strand
GCAGGGAGCGGCGGCGGCGCGAAGGAATTGTCGTGGAGAAGAAGGTAATAGACGCTCTGAACGCCCTCTAAACCGAAAGGAAGCGCCATAACCGTCGGCCATATTTTATTGATGCCGTTAGGCGCCGACCCTGCCTACCGCCGGGCGATGATCCAGATGGCGTGCACGATTCCCGGGATGTAGCCGAGAAGGGTCAGCAAAATGTTGAGCCAAAAATGCGGTTTAATCCCAACCTGTAGAAAAACCCCGAGCGGGGGCACGAGAATTGCCAAAATTACACGAACGATATCCATCTTTATCAGGTCCTTTGTCTTGCCTTGAAGGGTGTGTTGCGCGCTAACGTTGACCGAAGATATCCATCGTACGGTTTCATTCCGATGGTGGCGAAACAAATAGAATGACAGCGGTCCAGTGCGGTTCTCTTCATGAAAATTCGAGCGGCCGGCGCTCCCTATACCATTTCACAACGACCGGAGTCTGCAAACGGCGGCGCCGCGTTTACGGCTCAGGTGTTTCGCTTGTGCCATAAACTCCACGCGGTTGATAATAGCGGAACGCATTCCGAGGCCACATTCCTGGAGACCGCATTATGGTACCCGCCGAGTTCGACATCACGGACAAGGTCGTTTTCGTCACCGGCGCCGGGCGCGGGATTGGCAAGGGCATCGCGCAGGTGCTTGCGGAGGCCGGCGCCGATGTTGCGATCAATGCGCTGACCGACACCTATGTCACCGAGGTGGCCGCGGAAATGGCGACGTCGACCGGGCGGCGCGTCGTGCCCGTCATCGCCGATATGACGAAGGCGGAGGATGTTCAGCGCGCCGTCGACCAGGTTCTCACCACGTTCGGGCGTATCGACGTGCTGGTCAACGCGCTTGGCGATTCGATCCGAACGCCGCTGGTTAGCTTGCCGGGCGCCGGCGCCGACGTTACGCCAATTGCGGACGACGACCTTAACTTCATCATGGACATCAACTTGACCGAGGCGCTTCTGTGCACGCGCGCGGTGGCGCCGCATATGCTGACGCGGGGGTCGGGTAAGGTCATCAATGTTTCCTCCTGGACGGCGCATCAAGGCGGCCGCGACATGGTTCTCTACACTACGGCCAAAACCGCGCTTTCCGGATTTACCCGGGCGCAGGCGCTCGAATGGGGCCCGCATGGGGTGCAGGTCAACTGCATCGCGCCGGGGCTCTTTCCCGACATTGTAACGGGCGGCGCGGCGCGGGTGCGCCGGTCGGAACAGCGGGCAAAGGCCGATGTGCCGCTGGGACGTACCGGGCGGCTCCGGGAAGCCGGGTTGCTGGCGCTCTATCTTGCGTCCAGTGCATCGGACTATATGACCGGCCAGACTATTTTGCTCGATGGCGGGCTTGGGCTGTAGCATTCCCGTGATCGATGCCGAGAGGTTTCGCCTCCCGTCATTCCGTGGGCATTCAGGCATAGTCGAAAGGAAATATCATTACCGTAGCCCGCACACTGGCGGCGTTTGTCGCCAACGCCGACCCATCGGACCTGCCGGGGCAGACCATGGACCATGCGGCGATGTTGATTGCCTCGACGGTGGCGAGCGCGGCGTGTGGCCGGGACATTCCGTCTGCCGCTGTCATCCGGACTCTCGCCCAGGAACGCGGCGGACGGGCGGATGCAAGCATCTGGTTCGACGGCGGGGTAAAGCTGCCCGCCGTCAGTGCGGCGCGCGCGAATGCGGTCATGAGTGACGCGGCGGCCTCCGACGACAGCGATCTCCGTAATATTACCCATGCGGGCACGCCACTGACCGCCGCCACGCTCGCCATGGCGGAAAAGTCCGGCGCGTCGGGCCGGGATGTTCTCGCCGCCATCGTGCTCGGTTATGAGGCGGCGGGGCGCATCGGCGCCTCCATTACGCCCGGTTTTCGGCAACGGGGCTTTCACGCCTGCCTGATCGCCATTTTCAGCAGCGCGGCGGCGACGGCGCGTCTGCTCGGTCTCGACGGTATGAAAACGACGCACGCCATCGCGCTATCCGCAACCTCGATTGGCGGGCTCGTGGCCGCGGGCAATGAAACCGTGGCCCGTGAATATCATGGGGGCCTCGCCACCCTCCTCGGGATGGAGGCGGCAATGGCCGCGGATTTGGGCTTTACCGCCGAAGACCGGATTTTCGAAATGCCGGGCGGCTTCTGCGAGACCTATGGCGCGCCGGGTGCGAACAGCAGCGCCGATATCGTCGCGGATCTCGGCCACGAGTGGGATATCGTTACCGACATGGCGATCAAGCTGATGCCGGGCAGTCATTTCAACCATGCGACCGCCGAGGCGGCGGCGAATGCGGCACGCAAGGGCGCACTTGAAGACGCGGAAGTCGCCGCAATCAAATTGTCGCGGCCCGGCCTGACCGCGCTGGCGGGACCGCGGCATCCGGAAAACCTCATCGACATGGCGCACAGCACGGCATACTTCCTGGCCGCCAGTGTCGCCGATCGTGATTTTAACTGGACGCACGCGACGCAGGCGAAGATCGATGATCCGGTTATTCACCACTTGATCGACAAGACCGAAGTCGCACCGCCGCCGACGAAAAACGTCACCGCCTACCGTCAAGGCGCCACCGTGACCATCGAAACAAGCGACGGACGGGTCTTCGAGGACACCGTCTTGGTGCCGAAAGGCGCGGGGTGTCGCGGCATCGAGTGGGCTGACGTCGATGCCAAGTACCGCGCTCTGGCGCCCGCCGCGCTCGCGCCAGAGCAGGTGGAGGAGAGCCTTGCAACCATCCACGGTTTTGCCAAACTGCCGAGCGTTTCCGCGTTGACCGATCTGCTCCGTTAGCGGCGGGTACCGGTCGCTGCCATCGGCGCTCAGATTAAGGAGGACGAATGACGAAAACTGCCCAAGCTCCCGATCTTACCTATGTGGCTCTGGTCGTGGACGCGCCGGAGCGAAGCGCCGCGCTGTTCGAGACGGATTTCGGACTGCCCCGAACAGACTTTTCCTGTGGCGCCACGACCGTCCCCATGATTTCCATCGGCGCGTCCGCTTTGGCCTTCTTTCAGCCGGGCGATCCGTTTCTCGGGCCGGATGCCAGGAAGGGCGTTCATCATGTGGCCATCGCTGCGTCGGACCCGGCGGCCGCCGCGGCGGCATCGGGTCTGGCAACGGTAAACGGGGTGTCCAAGGGTCTCGACGGCAAGGCGCAAATCGAGCTGGCGCGCGAGGCGACCGGCGGCGTGCGGATCCGGTTCAGCGAGCCGCTCGGGCTTGCCGCCGCATCCTCCGACATGGTCGAGCGGATCGATCATATCGGCGTGGCGTCGGCGGACAACCGGGCCGCGCGCACGGCCTTCATCGACAAGCTGGGATGCGTTTACGAAAGTCAGCAGACCGACAGCGAAGTCGAGACGATTTCCGAGAATTTTACGTCCGATACCTACAACTACATTTTTCATACAAGGCCGTCGCAGCTCGTCGGCAGCATGCGGGTTACCTTCATCACCGTCGGTGATTGCGAACTTGAATTCATTCAGGACCTGACCACCGGCGTGACGGCCGACGACGCGCGGCATGACGCGGCCGGCAACACGCGCGGCGACCGCAGCGCGATCGCGCGCTATATCGCGTCGCGCGGCGCCGGTCTCCATCACATCGCTTTCAAGACGCCGGATATCGTCGGCGCCCTGGGCCGGCTCGATGCGGCGGGTCATCGGATGATCGATCTGCAAGGGCGTCCCGGCTCGCGCCGCGCCCAGATCGGATTCATTCACCCGACAGCGCTCGGCGGCGTATTAGGGCATTTCGTCGAACGGCAGGAGGTCTGATCATGGCGGGATACGCACTGAATTATCTGGCCCTCGTCGCCCGTGACGTGGAATCCGCCTGCCGGTTTCTTGGCGGATCGCTCGGCCTTCAGCGGACGGATGTAACGTTTGAAGGGCGGAGCATTCCCTTCTTCGGCGTCGGCCAATCCGCGCTTGCCGTGTTCGAGTTGGACGATCCTTATCTCGACGCGCCGAGCTTTCCCGGCGTGCACCACATGGCGCTCGGTGCGGACGATCCCGCCGCCACGGCGGCGCGGCACGAATTGCCCGTCACCGACGAGGGCATTGGACCCGACGGTAAACGCTATGTCGCGATCGATAAGGCGGCGACGGTCGGTATCCGCACCCGTTTCATCGAACCGCTCGAAATTCCGGCGAAGCCGGGGCCTGCCTACAAGATCGATCACCTGGGGATTGCCAGCGACGACAATGATGGCGGCGTCCGGGTTTTCGTCGATAATCTCGGCTGTCCTCTTGAAAGCACGCAGACGGATATTGAAATCCGCAACGTTACCGAGAGCTTCATCTCGGACAAATACGGCGCGGTCTATCACGCGCGCCCGCCGGAAATTCTCGGCGGCCTGCGCGACGTCTTCATCACCATCGGCGATTGCGAACTGGAATTTCTGATGGATTATGACCCGACGATGAAACCGAAGGACCGGCTCGGGGAAGAGGAGGGCAACACGAAGGGCGACCAGAGCGCCATCGCGAAATTCGTCGAACGCCGGGGCCCCGGCCTGGCCCATCTTGCCTTCGCGACGAAGGACATCAACGCAATCCTGCCGAAACTCGCCGATGATGGTTGGCGTATGATCGACCTTGTCGGGCGGCCCGGCGGGCGCGGCTCACAGATCGGCTTCGTTCATCCGTCCAACTTCGGCGGCGGTCTGCTGATACACTTCGTGCAGCCCCAGGATGCGTGAGGGGAACGGCGGCGGCATGCATCGCATCGACAGTACCTTTTCCTGACCATAACCTCTCTTGTCAAAAGGACCTCCGACCATGAGCAAGACTGCCCAGCCGGATAAATTCGGCGATCATTTCGACGAGACATTCGACGTCATCGTGGTTGGTTACGGGTTCGCCGGCGGCGCGGCGGCGATCGAAGCCAGCGACCAGGGGTGTTCGGTGCTGCTGGCGGAGAAGATGCCGGACCCGGGGGGCATATCGATCACGGCGGGCGGGGGTATCCGCATCGCCGATGACGCCGACGACGCCTTCGCCTATCTCAAAGCGAGCTGCGACGGCCGCACGGACGATGCGATCGTGCGCGTTTTCGCCGACGAACTGATCGGGCTGGCCGACTACATTCGCGGCCTCGCCAAGGTCAATGACGCGAAATGCGAAGCCCGGCATCATCCGGGGAACTATCCCTATCCCGGCTTCGATACATTCGGCGCCATCGAAATCGCCGACGTGCCGGGGTTCGACCCGCGCGTTGGCTATCCCCACGTGCAGGGACGCAACCGCGGACCCCTGCTGTTCAAGGTCGTGGAGGACAACGTCAACAAGCGCGCCATCGAGGTGCGCCTCGATTGCCCCGCGCAGCGGCTGACGACGGACGGCAGCGGCGCCGTGACGGGGGTGACGTTCGAACAGGACGGCGCGCAACGCCGTGTAAGAGCGCGCAAGGGTGTGATCCTCGCCTGCGGCGGGTTCGAAGCCAATGCGGAGATGCAACGGCAGTATTGGCAGATCAGCCCTGTTCATTCCGCCGCCAGCCGCGGCAACACGGGCGACGGCATCCGCATGGCGCAGGATGTCGGCGCCGAGCTTTGGCATATGTGGCACTTTCACGGATCCTACGGGATGCTCCACTCGGATCCCAAGCATGCGACATGCTTTCGGATGAAACGGCTGCCGGACTGGCGGCCGGAAGGGGAAATCGACGGCGCGACCGTACCGGCCAATTTGAGCAAGGCGGTAAAGATGTCCTGGATCGTCCTGAACAAGAAGGGCAAGCGCTTCATGAACGAAGCGCCGCCCTACGTCCAGGATACCGGCCATCGCGCGCTCGACCTCTATGATCCGCAGACGCAAAGCTTCCCCAACATTCCGGCCTATGTCGTCATCGATGAAGAAGGCCGGAAGATGTATCCGCTGGGGCAGGCGGTCTACAACGACCGCGAGGCGGAGCCCTATACATGGAGCGACGATAATCTGAAGGAAGTCCAGCTCGGCATTCTCACGCAGGCGGGGTCGGTGGAGGAGCTGGCCACGCATATCGGCGTGCCGGAGGAGACGATGCAGGCGACGCTCGACCGCTGGAACGGCCAATGCGCGCGCGGCGCGGACGAGGATTTCGATCGTCCCGCCGAAATGATGATGCCGATCCAGACGCCGCCCTATTATATCGCCGAGGTGTGGCCCGTCGTGTCGAATACCCAGGGCGGCCCGAGGCATGACACCCAGCAACGAATCCTGAATACCTATGGCGAGCCGATCCCGCGCCTGTTCGAGGCGGGCGAGCTCGGCAGCATCTGGGGCAGCCTGTATCTTGGCGGCGGGAACCTGTCGGAGTGCTTCATCACCGGCCGGATTGCCGCGCGCGAGGCGGCGGCGCTTCCGGTTTTGGAAACGGCGGGGTAGCCGGGCGGTTGAAATTATTCTCAACGGATTGGGCGACGAAAAATGAAACACGAGATATCCGCGCTGAATGGCGATTTCGGCATCCTGATCGATCACGTCACGCGGGACGACCTCGGCAATCCGGACTTCGCACGGACGGCCTACGATCTCTGGACCCGGCATGGCGGCCTGCTTGCCGTCCGAGGCGGCGACTTGCCCGATATGACGCCGGAAGAACTGGTTTCGTGGTCGAACGTCTTCGGCAATGTGGAAACCGAATACGCCGCGGCGCGGGAAGACAAGATGATCGCGGGTTTTCCAATTCTGCGGATTGGGAACATCACGGACGAAGCCGGGAAACAGGTAGCCCAGTTTGCGATCGTTCCCCAACTCGAGAACGACACGGACGTTCAGTACAATCCGCGGACGCGGCGGCCGGTCTGGCACACGGACTCGACGTTCCGGCGCAATCCGCCCATCGGGTCGGTCTTCCATTGCAAGCAGGCGCTACCGGAGGGCGGCGAAACGCTCTTCGCGGATACGCGCAGCGCCTACGCGCGGCTCGACGAAGACGCCAAGCAAAAGCTCGCCGGGCTCGAAGCGGTCTGCTCGCTGGCGCATCACGATAAGAAAATCAATCTGTACTCTCCCAACTACCCGGTCCTCACACCGGAACAGCGGGCGGCCAATCCGCCCAACCGGGTTCCGGTCGTGCTGACGCACCCGGTGAGCGGTGCGCCGGCCCTGTACGGCTTGAACAGTTCCACTTGCGCCGTGCTGCCGAAAGGCGAGGAGATCGCCGACGCCCAGCTGGACGTCTGCGATCTGGAAGGGATCGAAGACGACAGCGTTCTCATTCTAAGAGACCTGCTGCCATACGTGACGGGACCGGACTTCACGGTCCAATGGCACTGGCAGCCGGGCGATGTCGTCGTGTGGGACAACCGCTGTACGATCCATGCCGCGACCGGTTTCGACTATGAACGATACACGCGCGAGATGTGGCGGCTTACGCTGCTGGATGGGGCGCCAGCGGAAACCGCCGACTGATAGCGCGGCCCAATTGGGCATTTCTCTTTCCGTCTTGAGGGGATGGTGTACGAAACCCTACGTGGGGAATTTGGTCGGCTCTCACCCAAAAGACGACATGAAGAATTTTTGCGAAGCACCCGAATTCACTATGGTCGAATGTCGGAACCTCCGATTTCTTTCGTGGACGTCGGTCAATCGATATTGGCCAGACCGAAATCGTCGAGGATCGAATACATCGCCGGCACCAGGAACAGCACCAGAACAGTGGTGGCCATCAGTCCAAAGGCAAGGCTGGTGACCAGCGGGATCAGGATCTGGGCCTGCAGGCTGGTCTCTGCGAGAAGCGGCAACAGGCCGACAATAGTGGTTAGTGAGGTCAGCAGGATAGCCCGAAAGCGTGCGCGGCTGGCAAGCGACGCCGCCTCGGCGACCGATTGCGTATCGCCGTGAAAGTGCTTGATGAAATTGACCAGCAGGATGGAGTCATTGACAACGACGCCGGCCAGGGCGACGAAGCCGAGCATGCTGGGCATGGTGAAGTCCAGCCCTAGCAGGAGATGCCCGACGATGGCGCCGGCCAGGGCAAAAGGAATGATGATCATCACGATCAACGGTTCGACATAGCTCTTAAACTGGAAGCTTAACAGCAGATAGACGCCGATCAGGCCGAGGATAAAGCCGCTTAACATGGACCCTTGCGTCGTCTGAGCTTCCTTGTTCTGGCCCTGCAATGAAATTGATACGCCTGGATAACGTTTGGCCAGTTCGGGAAAGAAGGTCTTCCTGGTGTCGTTGAGAATTTCGTTGGCGTTGGCGATGGTGACATCGACATCGCCCTGGACCGTGATCGTTCGTTGGCCGTTGACTCGGTTGATGCGGGAAAATCCACGGCCGGTTTCGATTTCCGCAATGGCGGTCAGCGGGATCAGGCTGCCGTCGGACTGCGAAATTGTGAAATTGTCTATATCGGCCAGGCTATCCTTGTTACGGGGATCAATCCTGACGTCGATCTCGTACGCCTCGGCGCCGCGCTGGATTTCACTGACCGTGGTCCCAAAAAAAGCAGCACGAAGCTGGTCCGCGATCTGGCGTACATCTACGCCGAGCGTCGAGGCCCCGTCTTTCAGCCGGACCCTCAGCTCTGGCTTACCGGGCCGGAGGTCGTCGGTCAGGTTCGACGTACCGCGGTAGCCGTCGAGCTTCGCGGTGAGGTCGACCGCCGCCGCTTTGAGTTCGTTGAGATCATCGCCGGTGAGGCGGACATCAAACGCAAGACCCGCCGGCCCGACCTGGGATTCCGAGAACCTCACCGAAACGATATCGGCCATGTTGCCGCTCTCCGCACGCCACAGGGCGATAACATCGTCGATGCGGCTGGACCGGGTTTCAGAATCAAGCAGATCAACGGTAATGCTCGCGACATGCGCGCCGGTCTCGTTGGCGGTCGTGTTTTCGTTGAATTTTGTTACCACCGTCCGGATTAATGGCTGGCCGTCGGGTTGCTTCGGGCTCAGTCGTTCGTTAACCAACCCGAGCGCGGTCGTGATCCTCGCCACGACTTGCTCGGTGCGGGCCAGCGGCGTCCCCTGCGGCAGCAGAACCCGCGCTTCCATAACGTTGCCATCGAGCTCCGGGAAGGCGGCAAATTTGAGCCAGCCACCGGCGATCGTGCTGATGGCCATCAGCATAAGCCCGACGGCAATGCCCGCGGTCAGGTACCGCCACTGAACGGCGGCGTTGGCGACCGGGCTGACCACGCGATCGCCCAGCCAGTCAATGCCGAATCTAACGGCCGCCTGGATGCGCGCCGGCTTGTCGTCGGCTCTGGCAAGGGCATGCGCCAGATGGTGCGGCAGGATCAGGAAGGCCTCAATCAGCGAGACCACGAGGACGAACAGCATCACGATGGGTACGACGCGCAGAATTTGACCAATGTCGCCCTTCAAAAACGCCAGAGAACCGAAGATGCAAGTGGTCGTTGCAAAGGAGGCAAAGACACTCGGCAAAACCTGTTTCGCGCCTTCGATCGCCGCGTCGACCGGCGGCATGCCCTGGTCGCGCTTGGTGGCGACGTTTTCGGCGATGACGATGGCATCGTCCATCAGCAGGCCGATAACGATCAGCAGCCCGACCATGGTCAGCATGTTTATGGTGTAGCCGACCGCCACCATCAATACGACGGCGCCCAGAAACGAAATCGGTAGGCCGGCGGCGACCCAGAAGGCATAGCGAAACCCGAAGAACAGCCACAGAACCAGCAAAACCAAGACTAGGCCCTGACCGCCATTGGTCAGGAGCAGCCGTAGGCGATCGCGGACGATGGAGGAATTATCATTTGTAACCACCATCTCGACGCCCGGCGGGGCGATCTGCCGTTCGCGTTCGAGGAAGTCGTTGACCGCATCGATCACCAGCAGCGTATCGTCGTTTTCCGTCTTGGTGATATCGAGAATGGCGGCCGGTTTGCCGTTGAACAGCACCTTCGCCTCGTCAACATCGAAGCGGTCGGTGATGCTGGCGATGTCGCCCAATCGTATTTGCCCGCCGCCGGTGGCCGCCACCACGATAACATCGCGGAAATCGTTCACTGCCTTGCGTTCATCGGCGATGCGTATCAGCAGATCTTGGTCACCGGTCTGAAGCGTGCCGGACGGCAGATCGAGGCTTTGGCGCTGGATGGCGCGCGCGACGTCGGAAATGCTTATGCCGTATTGCCGGATCACGGCATCCGGCAGTTCGATGCGGATTTGGTGATCGGAGAATCCCTTAACATCGATTTTGGGAATTCCGCCGAACCGCAACATGCGGTCTTTCAGCGCTTCCGCATAAGCTTTGAGGTCGGGTTTGCTGGCGGCGCCGGTGACCGCGACGGAAGCAACGAAGTCGGTCCGGCCGAGCTGTTTGACCACCGGGTCTTCGGCCTGATCGGGGAAGTCGGTGATGGCGTCGATTTCGGTCCGCACGTCGGTGGTAAATCGGTCAAAATCCGCATCTTCGTCCATTTCGACGACCGCACGGGCGCGTCCTTCATGCGCTTCGCAGATAATCTCGTCGACATTGTCGATGCCGTCGATGGCATCCTCGATGCGCTGACAGATTGCCTCTTCGACATCCTCGGCGCGCGCGCCCGGATTGAGCACCTGAATTTCAACCTTGTTCGGCTGAACGCGCGGAAAGGTTTCGCGATGCAGAACCGGCGCGGCGAAAAGGCCGCTAACGATAAAGCCGATCATCACGAGATTGGCGGCCGTGGGATGGCGCGCGAAATAGCGGATCATGGTTGCGCGGTCTCGCCTGCGGCGTCCGCTCTTAGCCGCGTCAGCACCTCCTTATCCGGCTCGGGCTTAAGGAGCATACCGGCGACGGCGGGGATTAGATCGGACACAACGATGCGGGTGCCGGATTCTATACCCTTGTCAATGACGGCCAGATTGCCCTGTAGCAGACCGATGGTCACCGGTCGGATTGCAAGTCGGTTCTTGCTGTCAACAACATAAACGCTCGAGCCATGCAGCGACCCCCGGGGCACCACGATGGCAGTTTCGCGAGGTCGCGTGCGAATTTCAATTTCAACAAACATGCCTTTGGTGAGCGGTGGGCGGTTGCCTGGCGTGGCTTTGGCGTAGGCTCCGTCGACGGCAACAATGGCGCCGATGGTGCGTGTTTTCGGGGCGATGGTGTCGCTGATGCGGGCAAAGCGCGCGGGCCATTCGATAATATCGTTGCCGACACGCAGCCGTACTGTTGCCGTAAAACCAAAGGACTCCACGATCCGCGAAAAAGACTGCGTCGTGAATCCCTTGGGCAGGCCACCGGGAATGCTGGCATTCACCATGGCGCGGAACTGGGAAATGGGCATTTGGGCTTCGACTTCGGCAACGTCGACGCTGTCGGCGGTCGCCACTGCGCCGCCGGTCTGGACGAACTGTTTCGCCTCGACATTGACCACGGCGATTTTCGCATCGAACGGCAGGGTGATGCGGGTGCGTTCCAGGTCGAGTTTGGCCGAGTCCAGTTGGGTCCGGTAAATGGCTATCTGCTCATTCTGCACGGCCCGTTGGGTTGGCAGCAGTCGCAAGGTATTTTCGAGATCCTGAACCTTCTTGCGCTGGGCAAGGGTTTCGCGCTGCTCGAGTTCGAACGCTGACCGTGCCACGTTGCCGCGTTTTAGAAGATTTTGTTTGCGCGCCAATTCGGATTTGCGCAGATCCAGACCGCGCTTTTCTATTGCAAGAAGATCGGCGGTGTTGGTTTCGGTTACCTTCAACTCCGCCAGCTTTGCCTCTGCAGAGCGAATATTGGCCTGCGCCTGGCTAATGGCGAGAGAATAATCGGCCGGCGAGATACGCACGATTTCGGTGCCGGCGGGCAGGATGGCTCCTTTCTTCAGTTCAGGATGTATGTGGATCACTTCGCCGCTGACCTGAGCAATGGCGTTCCACACTGTACCCGGATAGACGCTGCCGTAACCGGTGACACGCGGCACCAGCCGTACTGGCTCGGCGGTGATCACCCGCACGGCGCGGGCGCTTTCGTCGGGCGGTTTGCGTTCCGGTCCCTGGTGGCCGCTTACCATGTAAAGCAAGACAGCGATGCCGATCAGTATTGGCGGAATGAAGAGTAATTTCTTGACCATCGGCTTCGCAATCTGTGTCAGATGCTGCTCGGGCACGTGTGATGTGGCACGGGAAAGGATGGTATTCAATGTTTCCAGTTTCGCAATCGCAGCCGGGCGATGTCGTCGTGTGGGACAACCGCTGTACGATCCATGCCGCGACCGGTTTCGACTATGAACGATACACGCGCGAGATGTGGCGGCTTACGCTGCTGGATGGGGCACAAGCGGAAGCCGCCGACTAGAGATTACATGCGGATGTAACTCTGCGCGGGGACTTGATCGGCTCTTGCGGGAAGAGCGGACGTGGCTGCGTGACGGTCGGGATTTCCGCATCGTTATTTCAACGCCGATGGCGGGGTGGCGTTACTTCTTCGATACGCGTTTGCGCGCCGGATGCAACTCGAACTCGCCCATGATTTCCAGCACCGCGCCGCGTGGCAATCCCGCAATGCCCACTGCCGCCCGCGCGTGCTGACCATACTTCGGCCCCCACAGTTCGAAAAACAAATCCGATGCGCCATCGATCACCAGCATGTGGCGGTCGAAATCCGGCGCACAATTCACCATGCCGTAAAGACGGATCACGCGCTTGACGCGATCGAGATCCCCCACCGTTTCTTTGATCGAAGCCAGCATGCACAATGCAGCGGATTTTGCGCAGACATAGGCTTGCTCCTCGGTGACATCGGCGCCGACCTTGCCGTATTGCTTGATGTCCAGCGGCATCGCCTGCCGGCCGGTGCCGTGACCGGACAGAAACAGCAGATTTCCCACCTTCACCGCGGACGTGCGGTTGGGGCTGGGATAGGGATGGGTCGGCGGAACTTCCAGGCCCAGCTTTTTAAGTTTGGTTTCGATCACATTCATGTTGGTTTTTCCCCTCGGCTAAACCGATGATTATCGTCTCGCTTGATGCTTTCGCCGTCGCCCGCTGCCGAAGCGGGTTTACGTTTTTGGATTGGTTGGATGAGGCTTTGCGGCATGGATCGGGCGATCATGGAGTCCGGCGGCGGTCTCGTGGTGTGATTGGCGAATCATTTCAGGTTCTGGACGGTGGCGGTTGGCAGGAACTCGTCCTGGGGCCCCGACAATCCACGCAGTCTCATATTCTCGAAACCGAATTGGTTTCAGTTGCGTCAGTGTCATCCGTACGGATTTCCGGATCGTTTAAAGTTCTCGATATAGAACTCAATGGGTTCGGCTGTCCCTGTTTCATGTAGGCGACCATCGAGTTTCGATACGATTATCGGGGCATTGCCCAGCAATCCGTCCCTGAAATCCCCGGACTCGAGGTACTTCTTTGTCTCGTAAAAGAAAACCCAGCCAAAATTACCTTCGATGGTTTCGTTCTCGATTATAGCCAGCTCCAGCACGTCATCTTTGCGCCCAAGGCCAAGCACTTCACGTTCACGCGGCGTTAGATCCTCCCTAAATTCTGCAACCTTGCGGGAGTCGGCTTCCATGTCAGCCAGATATTGCAGCACGAGGCGGCGCGCGTGCTCATAATCGATCATTGTCCATCCTCTGCGTAGCGGATGGTACGAAATGAGCGCTGCTCTGAACAGAATGTCTTGCCAACCGGATGTCCGCAGCGGTGCAAAAGCGGAAGTCGAGCGCGGGTGCTGGGATGTCCGTTGGTAAGGGACGACCGGACCAAAACCGTGCGAATGCGGACTCCCGATCGGCCGCCGTTCGCGTCGATTGTTGTGATGGCAGCGGCCTTACCTTCCTTCGACCGCCCGGATTGGATAAGCTTGGCGCCTCGGGTCCCGGGATTGAGTTAAAGGATTTCAGTCCATGCATTTGTTCAAGGAAAATGCGCCTGACGACATGGACGCGGCCGTGGCGCAAATCCCGGTCATCGATTTTGGTCCCTATTTTGCCGGAGAAGCCGGTGCGCTCGAGAAGCTTGGCGCGGAGGTTAGGCAGGCCTGTGAAACCATCGGGTTTCTCTACATCAAGAACCATGGGGTTCCCCAGGATCTGATCGACGGCGCGTTCGAGCAATCGAAGCGGTTTCATGCCCAGCCGTCGGATGACAAGCGGAAACTCAAGCTGGACAGCAACAATGTCGGCTTTCTGGAGATAAACACCAGCAAACAGGCGCATTCGACGGTGCACGCGGCGACCAAGCCGAACCAAAACGAATCTTTCTTCGTTACGCATGACCGCGCACCGGACCATCCCGACCGCATCGCGGGGCTACCGTTGCGCGGCGGCAATTATTGGCCGGAGAAGCTGCCCGGATTTCGCGAGGGCGTGATGGCCTATTTCCACGCGGTGAACGCGCTCGGCGATCGGATGTTGCCGGCCTTCGCGGCGGCGCTTGGACTGGATGCGGATTTCTTTGCGCCCCTGTTCGCGGATGAGAACCACGCGACGTTGCGGATGCTGCACTATCCGCCGACCAGGCTCGAGGACAACGACTTCGGCGCCGGACCGCATACGGACAACAGTTTCCTGACGATCCTGGCGCGCATGGAGGTGCCCGGGCTGGCACTGCGCCTGCCGTCCGGCGCGTGGATTACGCCGCCGCTCATCCCCGGCACGTTCCTGGTTAATATCGGCAATATCCTGCGACGGATGTCGAACGACCGATTCCTGTCGACGCCGCATGGCGTGATCGTCGATGGCGCGAAGGATCGATATTCGCTCGCCTATTTTCATAGTCCAAATCCGCACCGTACGATCGAAGTGCTGCCGGGCTGCACCGGCGAGGGCGACCCGCCGAAATACGCGCGGGCGATCTATGCCGATCTCATCATGGAGTTCTTTAGCGCCAACTATTTTCACCAAAAGAATCACGGCACGGTCGATATGCGCAACCGCTATCGTTAGCGGCCCACCGCGTGCTTCGTATCGTCGAATACCGGTCGCCGGCCAAAGGGCACCTGCGGCGGGCCACACCTTGTCTTCCGCTTTTGGCCGAAGGCGACATGCCGCACCGATTCTGTATAGTCGAGGATATGGTGCAGCCGCGACATGAGATAGAGGCATTCGTGAGGCGTATCGTGGCCGAGGTGGAGGCTGCCGAGGCGGCCGGCATGAAGACGCCGCAAGCCATCGCCGGGCATTTCAACGCCATCGGCCTGACCACCCGGAAAGGCAGAGATTGGAACGGCGCGACCGTCGAGAAGTTTCTCAGCAGTCCGGGGGCAAAGCGCTATCGCACGGGCGGCGAAGGTGGGCGCGATGTCTGATCCTGACCAGCCTGAAGGTATCGAGTAAAAGCAGTCGTATTGAAGTTCTGCAGTGCGGGGGCGGTTACGCGCCCGGCATGAACCGGTAAATAGAAACGGATAATGAAAAATGGCCCTCAGCGACAAAGACCGGAACACCTTTCTGAGCCTGCAAAGCGGGCATATCAGCGATGCGATGGAGGGCCTGTCGCTGCCCCGGACCGTGCTGCACGGCTTTGCCTATTTGGGGAAACCGGGCGGCAAGATGGTTGGGACTGCCTTTACGGTGCGTCAGGTACCGAAACACTGCACGGCTTCGCGCACGGACGCCCTGGTCAGCCATGCCAAGGTATCGGGCGAGTTGGCGTCGGCGGGCGAGGTTGTCGTCATCGATGCGGGCGGGCGGATCGACACGGGCACCTGGGGCGAAAACCATTGTATGCGCGCCGGCGCCCGTGATGTGGCGGGCGCCGTGATCAACGGCGCGACGCGCGACGCGCACGAGATTCGCTCGCTCGATTTTCCGGTTTTTTGCCAAGGCTTCTCGCCGGTAAAAAGTCTATGGGATTTAGAGACGGTCGGACTGAATGAGCCGGTGACGATGTGCAATGTCCAAATTCGCCAGGGTGACATCGTTTTCGGCGACGAGACCGGCATTATTATTGTGCCGCCGGAGAAAAAGGACGCCATTCTAGAACGCGCAATGCAAATCCATGATCAGGAGGCCGAATATGCAAAACAGTTCGACCGCTAGAATATTCCGGCGCGATCAGCAACAACCGGATTTCAGGCTGACGTAGCGTGATAACGTCTTCTAAGCATTGGCAAGATGAGCACGATCACGGTTTTCTCCCGCCATTCTGGTCACCGGCCCCCTCGCGCCGACAGAAGTCTACGGCGGCGAAGCACCCGACCGCGCGTGAATGAGAGCGCCCTGGAAACGCCGGATCATAGGCTCTCAGGGCAACGCCGGCCGTGTCCAGCGGATGGCCGCTATCCGAAAGCCCGAATTTCGATTCAGCGCTTTGTGATGCTACTATGCTTCCCGATACGGTCGCCGTGCGACCGGGCCAGTGGATACATCTTCGCGGGAGGAACCACATGACGCGGACGCTGACGCAGGGCGAAATCGACTCTTACAATGAGCAGGGTTACCTCGTGCTGCACGACGTGGTGCCGAAGGAAATCCTCCGCGCGTCGATCGCCGAGACCGACCGCATGGTCGCCGTCGCCTCGACCATCACGGAACCGATCCCGATGCTCGACCTCGACCCGAGCCACACGCCGGAAGAGCCCCGGATCCGCCGCATCAAGTCCCCACACGAGCATTCGGAATACTTCGGGGGGCTCGCCGCCGACCCGGCGATACTCGACCTGCTTGACCCGCTGATGCCGTCGGGCATCCGCATACACAACACCAAGATCAACATGAAGTCGGCGAGCGTAGGCGAGTCGATCGAATGGCATCAGGACTGGGCCTTCTACCCGCACACCAACGACGACGTCCTGGCGGTCGGCATCTACCTCGACGACTGCACGGAGGAGAACGGCCCGATGATGGTAATCCCCGGCAGCCACAAAGGGCCGACCTACAATCATCACGAAGGCCCTTATTTCTGCGGCGCGATGGATCTCGAGGAGTGTGACGTCGATTTGTCGAAGGCGGTACCGCTGATGGGACCGGCGGGCACTTTGACCATCCATCACGCTCGGCTGATTCACGGTTCGTCCTGCAATCGGTCGTCGCGCTCACGGAATTTTCTTTTGTACGCCTATGCGGCAGTCGACGCTTGGCCGCTACATGACCTTAAGGGTGGGCTCGAAGCCTTCGACAGCCGGATTGTACGCGGCCAGCCGACACTCATCCCCCGTACGAAGGAGGTGCCGGTCCGAATTCCGTTACCGACGCGTCCGGGCCTGATCAAGGGGTCGATCTACGACAACCAGAGTATTCTCGGGAACAAATATTTCGAGACGGCCGGGCAGGAGGAGCAGACGCGCCAGCCGGCGCTGGTCTGAAGCTTAAGGCGAGGCCTTACCCTTCCCGGAGCGGCCCGAATTGCCTAGAGGCGTCAACCCTCGGCACATGATCACCGGGCCTGGTTTGCCCGGAAAATCGCGCCTCGAAATGGGGCAGGCCGCAGCAAATACACGATTAAGCAAGTACAGGCCCTAGCGGGAATACACCCTGTGTGTCACGATTGAGCGCTTGTAATCAGGAGGAATGTTATGGATCGGCTCAAGGTCATGGAGAACCGCGTTACGGCGGATACGGATACGGCTTCGTCGGCCTATGTGCCTCCCTTCCAACTCACCGAAGGGCAGCCGCCGCCGATCGCCGCGAATGGCGGTTTATCCTACATGTCGCTCGACCGGGACGGGGATGCGGGAACCGCTGCGGCGTTGGAGACGGCGCTCAACCAGATTGCCGAAGGGGAGGGACAGGCGGTTATCGACATGATCGACAAGGCGCCGCCTGGCCCCATCGAGACCAAGTGGGGCGTTGGATTTCGTGAATATTCGGAATGCATGGACTATATTCGGGCGAACAACATGGAAGCCCCGGAAGGCGGCCTGGCGCTTCCACTGCGCTATACCGTCTCCGAGCAGTCGTCTTATTCCATCGTTTCGTCCAACGCACTCTGGCGGGACCCGGCGCGCGCGGCCGAGGCGGAAGCATTGCGCAAGGAGGAGCAGGACACCAAAAGGCGATGCCTCTATTTTCCGCAGGTGATGCGCGACGCGCGGCGAATGGAGGAGTACCACCCGGGTCTCTCGCCCAACAGCCCCGAATGCATGGACGCGCTCGGCGTCTCGCTGGCGCACTGCGAGTCCAAGTGCGAGAACTTCTATGACTCCGCGGAGGTGGAGCGCGTTTTCTACCCGGAGATAGAGAAGCTTCTCCTGGAGTTTTTCCCGGGCGCGACGGATGCGCTCGTGTACAACCACGATGTGTTTGACCAGGATTACGAGGGCGACCGCACGGAAGACCAGGACAACAAGAACCCGGGTGTGAACGCCAACTACGCCAACCTCGTACACAACGACCTGAACGACAACAGCGGCCGCGTGCGCTGCCGTGAGCTGCTCACCAAGAACCTGCGGAACTTCGGGCGCGAGCAGCACTATACGGAGGCGGAGGCCGACGCGAAGATGTCGCGGCGGTTCATGTCGATCAACCTCGCCAAGCCGATGGAGACCGTGCGCCAGAACCCCTTCGTACTCTGCGCCTGGCCCTCATTCGCCGACCAGCCCTATATCACCAACTACCGCATTTACGACGACCGTGTCGGCGAGACCACGCGTTTCACCTACCGCCCGGACCACGAGTGGTACTGGTTTCCCCAGCAGAAGCCGACCGAAGTCTCGATGCTCAAATGCTACGACTCCATCGCAGACGGCTCCGTCTCGCGCTGGTCATTCCATACAGCCTGCATCGACCCGACCGCGCCGGACGACGCGCCCTGCCGCAAGAACGTCGTGGTCAGATCCTATGTCTTCTTCTGATACGGGATGCTCGTCCGGGCGAGGGTGAGCCTACGCTTCATCCAGCCCGCAAGGCAGACGGCCCGCTGTTTCGAGCTCCCTTTTTGCCGGTATCTACCGGTCGGACGCTTGGCCGCCGTAAACTTCGGTCGGCGGGAGGGGGCTGCCGGCAAACACGTTCTTGCCTGTCTTCTTGGTCGCATTGCGCCACGCCGCTAGCGCCTCCGGGCCGAACTCCGTTTTCGGCGACGGGTCGATATCGACATGCCCATAGGTATCGACTCCGCGCACCAGCATCGCGGAATCGCGATGCGCCCGGACTTCCGAATGCGTCGGTATCATTTCCACCAGCACGATAAGGCGGCGTTCATCCGAGAGGTTGACCCCGGAACTGTGAATGATCCCGGCGTCGAACAGGCCGATCTCGCCCGGTTTCAATACAATATCAACGGCTTTTGACTCGTCTATATCCGCGGAGATGTATTGGCCACGGGACAGGATGCTATCCGGATTGCCCGTATCCGTATGGGGCAGAACGCCGGTCTTGTGCGAGCCGGGGATGACCCTAAGACAGCCATGCGCCACGGAACATTCAGCGAGCGCGAGCGCGCCGATCACCAGGATGGGTTTGATCGGGTTATAGGCGCCGTCCTGATGCCAGCCCGCATGGGTTTTGCCGTCCGGGTCCTTGATCCGGAAAGCCATGCTGTAACAGAGAATATTGGGACCGATGAGGTCTTCGTAGACGTTGAGTATGCGCGGGTGGCGCGCGATATCCTCGACCCAGGGACACAGCAGGTGCGACTTGCTCTTAAGCTTTTTGACGTCGCTTGGGTACTTTGCTTCGAAATTCTCGAGGCAGCCCCGAAAATGCGCGACTTCGTCCGGCGACAGGACGGGGACGGGCGAGAAATATCCGTGATTGTGGAAATGCTCGACCGCCTCTGTGGAAAGCGTCTTGGGCATTTTTAATTCCCTTTCGTCGGAACCTGGATCACCGTGGCGCCCAGTGTGGATGGCGGAGTATACCCACCGCTAGCCGTCTCCGACACTGTCCTTCCAACCGTAGGCCGTCCGCGCCGTGGTCATCGTGATGCGCCCCTCGTCGAGATCGCGCGCGACACGGTCGGCGTCCCGTTTTTGCGCCGGGCCAAATCCCCCGCCGCCAGGTGTGGCAATCCGCAGCACCGCACCGCGCGGTAATTTCAGCTCTCTTACGGCCGCAGGGAGTTTGCGCTCGCCGCCGGTGTCTGGATCGAGGAGGAATGCGCCGAGGGCGCCGTCTCCGCCGCCGGCATCTCCCTGCGCCGGGTTCGATTGCCGTTCCCCGGTCAGGCTGACCGTGACATCGTCGGCAAGGACACGGTAGTCGCGGACAAGCCCGTCACCGCCCCGAAACTGCCCCGTACCGCCTGATCCGCTGCGCAGCGCATACTGCTCGATGCGCAACGGGTAGGCATGTTCGAGCGCCTCCACCGGAAGGTTGGCGCTGCCGGACGACAAAGTCCGCACCGCATCCATGCCGTCGCGGTTCGCGCGGGCGCCCAGCGCCCCGGCGACGGTCTCGTAATTCACGAAATATCGTCCGTTGCGCGGATCGGTCCCGGCGACAAGCAGCAGGTGGTGCGGGCCGGATGGCGCCATGCGTTTTGCCGGCATTGCCGCCGATAGTGCCGAGATGATGACGCCGTCAACGACGCCACAGGTTATCGACCGCGCGCCGACCGGCGCCGGCGGTACGGGATTGACGATGCAGCCCGCCGGCGCCCGGATCTCGATGGCGCGGAAAGCGCCGCCGTTGGCGGGCGCATCCGGGTCCAGCAATGCCTTCATGACCGTGTAGACGGTGGCCGCAAGCGCCTGGGTCGGAACATTGCGGGCGCTTGGGATCTGGCGGTCGGTTCCCTCGAAGTCGAAGATCAGTCCTCCCGATTGCACGGTCACCGTGCAGGCAATCCGCGCCAACGCGTCGCCGGCTCCCGACATCATGTCTTCCGACCGGTAGGTGCCGGGTTCAAGCCGATCGATCGCGGCGCGGAGGCGCCGTTCGGAATAGTCCAGGTAGGCGTCCAGCGCGGCGTCATAGGTAGCGAGACAGTACCGTTCGATCAGCCGTGCTATGGC
>Ga0224508_10001503_pt1 | contig 20829 bp, 21 predicted proteins | sample SF_Jan12_sed_USG_4_FD_170157 | JGI IMG/M metagenome (GOLD analysis project Ga0224508, IMG submission 170157) | Sediment microbial communities from San Francisco Bay, California, United States - SF_Jan12_sed_USGS_21 | ecosystem: Environmental > Aquatic > Marine > Sediment | place: USA... | reverse complement strand
CGGCCGTGACGGGCAGACCCTCACCGAGAAGTGGGCAGACGGGGTGCGCACGCTCCACGGCATGCACATCCACGGCTTCCCCAACTGCTTCATGATGAGCATCGCCCAGTCGGGCTTCACCGTGAACTTTCCCTACATCCTCGATCTCCAGGCGCAGCACCTGGCCTGGATCGTCGAACGCGCCGGCAAAGATGGCCTGAGCGAGCTCGAAGCCTCGGCCTCGGCCGAAGCCGAGTGGGTGCAGAAGGTGATCGATTGCGGGGGCAGGAGCGAGGAGTTCTCGCAGAACTGCACTCCCGGCTACTACAACAACGAGGGCACGGCCGACGCAACCACCCGCCAGGGCGGCTTCTTCTTCGGCGAGCCCACCGAGTTCGCCGACATCCTCCAGGACTGGCGCGACGAGGGTCGCCTCGCCGGCCTGGAGTCGCGCTCGCGTCGCGCCGGCCCGGCGAGGAGGACAGCATGACGGCACCCAACGGCTTCGATCCCTCTCGCCACAAGTGGCGCGAGGTGAAGGGCGAGCCCGGGCTCTCCTACAAGGTGAGGCACGACTACACGATCCTCGGCCACGACGAGGGCGCCGGCGCCCTCGACATGGTGGTGCGCTGGGCGGGCGACGGCGGCCACTGCCCGCTTCACCGCCACGTGGCCACCACCACCGTGCTGGTGCTCGACGGCGAGCAGCACCTCTGGGACGTGCACTCCGACGGCAGCCACGACAACCACCGCGTACGCCGCGCTGGCGACTACGCGCTCTCGACGGGCGACGCACTGCCCCACCTCGAGCGCGGCGGCGACTCCGGCGGCCTGGCCTTCTTCGGTTGCCACACCGACGACGGCCGGCTCTACGAGATTCTCGACGAAGAGGGAAAGCTGGTCGTGAACGTCACGATCGAGACCCTCGTCGCAGACTGGAAGGCGAACACCTAGGCATGGAGCTCGATCTCACCCCCGAACAGAGGCTCTTCCGCGACGAGCTGCGCGGCTACCTCGACGAGCTGATGACCCCCGCCCTGGTGGAAGAGCTGGGCTCGGGCACCGAGGGTGGCGGCCCCGAGTTCCGCCACGCGATGATGAAGATGGGCCAGGACGGCTACCTGGGCGTCTCGTGGCCCAAGCGCTACGGCGGCCAGGAGCGCTCGGCCGTCGAGCAGTTCCTGTTCGCCGACGCGGTGCAGGCGGTGGGCTTTCCGCTGCCCTTCCTCACTCTGAACACCGTGGGTCCGACGCTGCGCGAGTACGGCACCGAGGAGCAGAGCGCGCACTTCTGCCCGCTCATCCTCGCCGGCGAGGTCTTCTTCGCCATCGGCTACTCCGAGCCCGGCGCCGGCACCGACCTCGCCTCGCTCAAGACCACCGCGGTGCGGGACGGCGACGAGTGGGTGATCCACGGCCAGAAGATGTGGACCAGTCTGGCGGGCTATGCCGACTACGTCTGGCTCGCCGCCCGCACCGACCCCGACAAGCCCAAGCACGGCGGGCTCTCGATCTTCCTCGTGCCCACCGACGCCCCGGGCTACTCGCGGCAGGTGGTGCGCACCGTGGGCGGGGTGTCGACCAACGCCACCTTCTACGACGGGGTGCGGGTGCCCGCCGAGAACCTGATCGGCGGCCTGAACAATGGCTGGCGTCTGATCACCGGGCAGCTCAACCACGAGCGCATCTCGCTCATGACCGTGGGCCGCCTGCAGCGCAACCTGCGCGAGGTGGCCGAGTGGGCTGCGGAGACCGTGGTGGACGGCGAGCGGCCGATCGACAAGGGCTGGGTGCAGCAGACGCTGGCCCGCCTGCACGCCAAGGCCAGCGTGCTGCGCCTGATGAACTGGAAGCAGGCCTGGGCTGCCGACCGCGGCCAGCCGACCATGGCCGACTCGTCGGCGATCAAGGTCTACGGCAGTGAGCTGAACATCGAGGCCTATCGCAGCCTGCTCGAGGTGCTGGGCGCCCAGGGCATCGTGGCGCCCGACAGCCCCGGCGCCGCCCTGCGCGGCCGGGTCGAGGCCTCGTATCGCAACGGCCTGATCCTCACCTTCGGTGGCGGCACCAACGAGGTGCAGCGCGACATCATCGCCATGGCGGGCATGGGAATGCCCCATTACAAGGACTAGCAAGCGAGCGAAGCGAGGCGAAGCCGAGCGAAGTCGAACGGTTGCCTCCGCTAGAGCCAAGACCGGCGACCAGGAACGCAACCGAACGGAGACTGGAAGATCATGGATTTCGAGCTGGCAGAAGAAGAGAAGGCCGTTGCCGAGCTGGCGCGGCAGATCATCGCCGACCAGGCCACCAACGAGCGACTGAAGGAGCTGGAGGCCGGCGGCCTGCAGCGCGACGACAAGCTGTGGAAGGCCCTGGCCGAGGCCAACCTGCTCGGCACCGCCATCCCCGAGGCCTTTGGAGGCTCCGAGCTGGGCTTCGCAGCGCTGTGCGCGCTGTTGGAAGAGGTGGGTCGCGGGGTGGCGCCGGTGCCCGTCTATCCGGCGCTGGTGCTGGGCGCTCTGCCGCTGGCCGCGTTCGGCAGCGAGGAGCAGAAGGCGCAGTGGCTGCCGCGGCTCGCCCAGGGCGAGGCGCTGCTCAGCGCGGCCCTCACCGAGTTCGGCACGAACGACCCGCTGGCGCCCCAGACCCGCGCCGAGGGGGCGGGCGGCGCCGTCCGCCTCCACGGTGTGAAGGAGCTCGTGCCCTCGGCGGACGAGGCCGCACTCGTGCTGGTGCCGGCGCGCAGCGCCGACGGCGGCATCGGCCTGTTCTTCGTCGACCCCAACGGCGAGGGCGCCCGCCTGGAAGAGCAGGGCGCGCCCGATGGCCAGCCCCACGCGCGACTGACGCTCGAAGGCGCGCCGGCGCGGGGCCGGCTCGGCGAGGGCGACGGCGCCGAGCGCCTGCGCTGGATCGTCGAGCACGCCACCGCCGCCCGCTGCATCATGCAGCTCGGCGTCACCGAGCGCGCGCTCGAGATGACCGCTGCCTACAGCCGCGAGCGCGTGCAGTTCGACCGGCCGATCGGCAGCTTCCAGGCCGTGCACCAGCGCGCCGCCGACGCCTACATCCAGGTCGAGGCGATCCGGCTCAGCGCCTGGGAGGCCGCCTGGCGCCTGGGCGAAGGGCTGCCCGCCTCGGAGCAGGTGGCCATCGCCAAGTTCTGGGCCGCCGAGGGCGGGCAGTTCGCGGCCTACGCCTGCCAGCACCTGCACGGCGGCATCGGCATCGATCGCGACTATCCGCTGCACCGCTACTTCCTGTGGGCGATCCAGCTCGAGCACGAGCTGGGCTCGGCCCGCCACCAGCTGGAGCGCCTGGGCCGCGAGATCGCCGCCCACGGTCTGCCCGCCGCCTAGCCGGCGCCTACGAGGAGAGCATGAGTCGACGCGCGCACATCGTCGGGGTCGGAGAATCCCAGTACGCCCGCTGGGGCAAGATCACCGACGTCCCCGAGCACACCCTGGCCGTGCAGGCGATCCTGCGGGCCGTCGCCGACGCGGGCCTCGACATGGACGACGTCGACGGCCTGGCCTCCTTCGCCGAGGACCGCAACGAGGCGGTCTTCCTGGCCGCCGAGCTGGGCCTTCCCGCCCTGCGTTATGCGAGCATGGTGTGGCTGCCCGGCGGGGGCGGCGGCTGCGCCGCGGTGGGCAACGCCGCCATGGCGGTCGAGACCGGGCAGGCCGAAGTGGTGGTCGTCTACCGCGGGCTCTGTCAGGGGCAGTTCTTCCGTTTCGGCACCGGCGGCATGGACGCCTCGGCGCCCGTCGATCCCGTGACTCCCACGGTCAACCAGGCCCAGACGCCGATGCTCGCCTCGATGGGCTTCTCGATGCCCTATGGCATGTTGATGGCCGCGGCGGCCTACGCGCTGCCCACGCGTCGCCACATGCACCTCTACGGCACCCGCCCCGAGGCGCTGGGCCAGATCGCGGTGACCTTCCGCGAGCACGCGAGCCGCAACCCGCGCGCCGTGATGGGCCACAAGCCCATGACCCTGGACGACTACCTGGCCTCGCCCATGATCGCCGACCCGCACCGCCTGTTCGACTGCTGTCTGGAGAGCGACGGTGCCTGCGCGGTGGTGGTGACCACCGAGGAGCGGGCGCGCGACCTCAAGGCGGGCCGGGTGGAGATCCTCGGCAGCGAGCAGGGTACGCCCAAGGGCTACGCCTTCGGCCCCTTCACCAACGCCAACGTCGCCGACGAGCTCTACGCCACCGGCGGATGCGAGGAGATGGCCGGCCGCCTCTGGGGCAAGACCGGCCTCGGTCCGGCCGACGTGGACGTGGCCCAGATCTACGACCACTTCACCGGCTGCGTTCTGATGCAGATCGAGGACTACGGCTTCTGCAAGCGCGGCGAGGGCGGCCCCTTCATCGAGAGCGGCGCCCTGGCCTGGAAGACCGGCAGCCTGCCCACCAACACCCACGGCGGCAGCCTGAGCGAGGCCTATATTCACGGCTTGAACCACGTCGTCGAGGGCGTGCGCGCGCTGCGCGGCGAGAGCAGCAGCCCCGTCGACGGCGCTGAAGTGTGCCTGGTCACGAGCGGCGCCTGCGTTCCGTCGAGCGCCGTGCTGCTGGGAAGGAGGTAGAGAGGGTGAGCGAACGCTTCTTCCCCGACAGCATGCCGTCGCCGATGGCCGACATGATCACCTTGCCCTGGTGGCAGCACGCCGCCGAGCACCGCCTGATGGTGCAGCGCTGTGGCGACTGCGGCGAGACGCGGCTGCCGCCCTCGCCCTTGTGCGCCGAGTGCCGCTCGGACGCGGCCGAGTGGCAGGAGGTATCGGGGCGCGGCGAGGTCTACACCTTCACCACCGTGCACCGGCCGATCGCGGCGGGGCAGCCCCTGCCCACCTTGATCGCGGTGATCTCGCTCGAGGGCTCGGGTGGGCGGCGCATCCTCTCGAACCTGGTGGGCGTCGAGCCCGAGCGGGTCGAGATCGGCATGCCCGTCGAGCTGGTCTGGGAGGACATGAGCGCGGACCTCGCGATCCCGCGCTTCCGGCCCGTGGAGGGATAGCCATGTCGAACGAGAAGCTCCTGATCATCAGCTCCGACTGCCACGCCGGCGCGCTGCCTGCGACCTACAAGGAGTTCATGCCCGAAGAGCACCACGCGGCGGCCGACGCCTGGTGGATCGCCTACGCCCGCGAGATGGTGAGCCGCGCGGGCACCTTCTTCGACCAGGAGGCCGTCGAGGCCTACGCCGAGAAGGCGGGCGAGGGCGGGGGACGCATGAAGGCGCTGTCCGACCCGGGCACGACGCTCAGCGACGCCGAGGTCCTGGGCATGCTCACCGACGCCAACAGCCCCTTCGCGCCGCGCCACGGCGAGTTCGACAGCGCGGTGCGCACGCGCGAGCTCGACGAGGACGGCGTGGCCGGCGAGATCATCTTCCCGCAGATGGCGCCCTTCGGCGCGGGCCTGATGCAGTACCGCTTTCCTGTGACGCGCGAGCAGAGCCTGGCCGGCGCGCAGGCCTACAACCGCTGGCTGGCCGACTTCTGCAAGACCGACCCCAAGCGCCACGCCGGCGTGGCGCTGATCGACGTGGAAGACATCGAGACGAGCGTCGAAGAGATCCGCACTGCCAAGGGCCTGGGCCTGTGGGGCGGGGTGCTGCTGCCCTCGAGCACGGGACAGAACCCCTTCTATCACCACCCGCGCTACGAGCCGATCTGGGCCGTCTGCGAAGAGCTGGGCATGCCCCTGCATTCGCACTCGGGCTGGTCGCCCGACTACGGCGACGTCGGGCCCACCACCGCCATGTACATCACCGAGGTCGACATGTGGGCCCAGCGGCCCTTCGCGGCGCTGATCTGGTCGGGCGCCTTCGAGCGCCACCCCGGCCTCCGCTACGCGATGACCGAGACCGGCGTGGGCTGGATGGCCGAGAAGCTGCGGGTGCTCGAGTTCAAGGCCGACAACCCCATCTTCAAGCACTTCACCCGGGACCTCTCGCTCCGGCCCAGCGGCTATTTCGAGCGCCAGTGCTACCTGGGCGCGTCCTTCCTGCCGCCCCACGAGGCCCACTATCGCGAGAAGCTGGGCGTCGACAAGCTGATGTGGGGCAGCGACTACCCGCACCTCGAGGGCACCTGGCCCGACACCCTGAAGAGCCTGCACGAGACCTTCGGCGACATGGACGAGGGCGAGATCCGCGCCATGCTCGGCGGCAACGCCGCCCGGGTCTACGGCTTCGACGTCGATGCGCTGCGCCCCATCGCCGACGAGATCGGCCCGACCCTGCAGTCGATCCGCAGCGGCGGCTAGTCGGGCGCGGGCGCTCGCGGCGTTCTACACCAACAAGGCGGTCTACGAACCACGTCTGGTTCGACCGCTCGCAGCTCCTGGCCGCGCCGGCGCGCTAGCCCCCCGCGCGGGTGCCGGTCTCCGCCAGTCGGGCCTCCACGCGCGCCACGTCCTCGGGCACGTCCACCGGGATGCCCTCCCAGCCCTCGACCACCGCGCAGCGGATGGCGAAGCCGTGCTCCAGGGCGCGCAGCTGCTCGAGGCCCTCGGCGAGCTCGCCGGGGGTGGGCTCGAGGGTGGGGAAGCGCAGCAGGAAGTCGCGGCGGTAGACGTAGAGGCCCACGTGCTGCCAGAGCGGCGGGGCCGGGGCGCCGGGGCGCACGTAGGGGATCGGGCTGCGCGAGAAGTAGAGCGCGCGGCCGGCGCGGTCGAGCACCACCTTCACGCGGTTGGGATCGTCTGCGGCGCCGGGGCCGGCGGGGTGCACCACGGTGCCCATCGGGGCCTCGGGGTCGGCCGCCAGGGCCTCGACGGCGGCGTCGACGACGAAGCCCTCGATCAGGGGCTCGTCGCCCTGGATGTTCACCACGGCGTCGGCGTCGAGGCCGCTGGCCACCTCGGCGATGCGGTCGGTGCCGCTCGGGTGGTCGGCGCGGGTCATCGCCACCTCCGCGCCGAAATCGGCGCAGGCGGCGGCGATGCGCTCGTCGTCGGTGGCGACCACCACGCGAGACAGCGTTTTCGCGCGGCTCGCGCCCTCGTAGACCCGTTGGATCATGGAGCGGCCGGCGATGGGCGCCAGCGGCTTGCCGGGGAAGCGCTGCGCCCCGTAGCGGGCGGGGATCACACCGACGGCTCGCATGGCGGTAGGCTACTCGATAGGTACATTTCCCGCCGAGATGGGTCCCCTCGCTTCTCCCCGCGGTCCCGTCGTCGCCGTGTCCTCCAACAAGGGCGGCGTCGGCAAGACCACCGTCGCCACCAACCTCGCGATCTATACGCGCGCACTGCGCGAAGACCTGCCCGTGCTGATCGTCGGCCTCGACGACCAGGGCACCCTCGACCGCATGTTCGCGCTGCGCCCGCCGGCGCCCGGCGACACCAATCTCAAGCACGCCTGGGCCGAGCGCAGCTTCGAGCGCGCGGCCCAGCTCGGGCAGTACGGTGTGCACTTCGTGCCCTCACCGCCCGACGTGGCGCTGCTCAAGGCCCGCGCCGCCGACCCCGAGCTGCTCGGCCGCATCCTCGCGCGCACCGAGTGGCCGGGCCTGGTGATCCTCGACACCAAGAGCGATCTCGAGGCGCTGACGCTCTCGGCCTACCACGCCGCCGACCGCATCCTGGTGCCGGTCGCCGATTGGGCCTCGCTGGAGGAGGCCGCCAAGATCTTCCGCCTGCTCGAGCGCGAAGGCGTGGGCGCGGAGCGCGCGCGGGTGGTCTTCACCCTGGTCGACCGCCGCACCCGAGCGGGCGGACGCGGCGAGACCCTCTATCGCAGGCTTTGCGACGAGGTGGAGCGCCGCGGCTGGCAGCACTACCGAACTGCGCTGTCGCGCAGCCCGCGAGTCGAAGCGCTCAACTCGGCCAGCGGCCAGCCGCTGTCGATCCTGCACCACGCGCGCGGCACCGCCGTACACGGCCAGTTCCGCGAGCTGACCTTCGAAGTGCTGGAAGAGCTCGGCCTCGAAGAGCGACTCGACCTGCGCCAGCCCGAAGAGGAAGACGCCGAAGACGAGCTCTGGGGGCGCCTGTCCCTCGAGCGCAAACCCGACTAGCCGGAGGCGGAATGAGCACGTTTGGAATCGCTGTGGGGGGAGGCCCCGCGCCGGGCATCAACGGGGTGATCGGGGCGGCGGCTACGCGCGCCCTGGAGCGCGGCCACCGCGTGATCGGCCTCTACGACGGCTTCAGCCACATCATGGAGGGTGACCCCAGCCACACCGTCGAGCTCAGCGCCGACGACGTCGCGCGCATCCACCTCGTCGGGGGCTCGGTGCTGCGCACCTCGCGGGCCAACCCCACCAAGCAGCCCGGCCACCTGGCCAACGTGGTGAAGTCGCTCGATGACCTGGGGATCGACCACCTGATCACCATCGGCGGCGACGACACCGCCTCGTCCTCGAGCCGCGTGGCCGAAGAGGCCGGCGGCCGCATCAAGGTCGTGCACGTTCCCAAGACCATCGACAACGACCTGCCCCTGCCCGAGGGCGTGCCCACCTTCGGCTTCGAGACGGCCCGCGAGCACGGCAGCGCCGTGGTCGAGCGCCTGCTGCTCGACATGCAGACCACCAACCGCTGGTTCTTCGTGGTGATGATGGGGCGCTCGGCGGGCCACCTCGCGCTGGGAGCCGCCAAGGCGGCCGGCGCGCCGATCTGCCTGATCCCCGAAGAGTTCGCGAACCCGCCGATCCAGATCGACGACGTGGTGCGCACGCTCGAGGGCGCCATCGTCAAGCGCCTCGCGCGCGGACGCCCGGACGGCGTGGCGGTGATCGCCGAGGGCGTGGCCAGCTCCATGGACGAGAACGACCCGCTGCTGGCCGGCGTGCCCCGCGACGAGCACGGCCACATCCGCCTGGCCGAGGTGCCGCTGGCGCGCGTTCTGCGCACGGCAGTGACCGAGTCGCTGGCCAAGCGCGGCGTGAAGGTGACGATCGGCGAGAAGGACGTGGGCTACGAGCTGCGCTGCGGCTATCCCGTGGCTTTCGACCGCGACTACACCCGCGATCTCGGCGTGGGCGCGGTGGATACGCTGCTCGCCGGCACTTCGGCGGTGCTGATCACCCGCCAGGCCGGCGCGATCCGCCCCGTGCCCTTCGCCGACATCATCGACCCGAAGACGCGCAAGTCGCGGGTGCGCGGCGTGGACACGAGCAGCGACTCGTACCGAAATGCGTTGGCGCTGCAGGAGCGGGTGACGGCCGAAGACCTGGCCGACCCCGACACCCTGGCCGCGCTGGCCAAGGCGTCCGGGCTCTCGACCGACGAGGCGCGCGAGCGCTACCGACCTCTCTAGACACCGACGCCCGGCCGGGCGGGGGGACCATGGAATCGACCCACACGATCGTTCCCGAGGGCGGCGAGAAGACACTCGAGCGCCAGGCGCGCGCCTTCCACTGGGTGCGCCAGCTCTGCGACGGGCCGGGGCGCCTGGCCGGTAGCTTGGGCGAGACCCGCGCCGCCGGTCAGCTCGAGGGCTGGCTGCACGAGCTCGGCTTCGAGGAGATCGAGGCGCGGCCCTGCCGCGCCGCGCCCGACCCGGGCGTGTCGCTGGCGCTCCACCTCGTGGTGGCGTCGGCCGGCTGCGTGCTCGGGGGCTTCCCGGGGCTCTTGCTCGCGGGGGGTGCGCTGTGGTCGTTCCGGCGCGGCGCGCTGCGCGGCCGCGCGCCGCTGGCGCGCTGGCTGCGCAAGCCCGAGGCGCGCAGCCTGGTGGCGCGGGTCGGAGCCGAGAAGCCGCGGCGCCGAGTGGTGCTGTCTGCGAGCCTGTGTACCGAACGCGCCGGCGCGCTGCTCTCCGAGCGCACTCGCGATCGGCTGCGCCACCGCCTCGGGGCGAACGACCACCCCTGGCGCCTGACCGTCGCCTGGCCCCACCGCGGGCTGGTCCTGGCCACGGCGGTGTGTGCGGCGCTCGCGCTGGGCGCCGACGGCCTCCTGATCGAGATCGCGCGCGGCCTGCTGGGCACGGCCCTGGCGCTGAGTGCCGCCGTCGGGCTGCAGTGGGCCTGGGCGTCCGCTTCACCCGGTGCCAACGCCCACGCCTCGGGTCTGGCCGCCCTGCTGACCGCCGCCGAGCAGCTCGCCGCCCAGCTCCCGCCCGAGGTCGAGCTCTGGTGCGTCGCCGCCGGCGGGAGCGCCCGCGGCGAGCGGGGTCTCGAGTCCCTGTTCGAGACTCACCCCGAGTGGAGCAGCGAGGACACTGCCGTGGTGCACTTCTCGGCGGTGGGGGGCGGCAGCCTGCACTACGCGCGCAGCGAGGGCGGCTTCGAACGCACCGTCCACCCGCCCATGCTCGAGGAGCTGGCGCGGCGCGTGGCGGCCAGCGGGGTCTTCGCCGAGGTGACGCCCGTCGACCTCGTGGGCGAGACCGGCGCCCAGGTGCTCGGGCGCCGCGGTGCCCAGGTGCTCTCGCTGGTGTCGCTGGACGCCTCGGGCGCGCCGCGCCACGCGGGCCAGCGCGACGACGTGCCCGAGCACCTCGACATGGAGGGCGTGGTTCGCGCCGCGGACTTCGGCTGCAGCGTCATCTCCGCCCACTGGCGCGGCGACGCCGAGCCGCTGGCCTACGTCTAGACGCAAGCGGGTGTCCCCGGCTCGCGTTCCCGACGGCACACCGCCCGCTCCCGAGCGGGTTCGCGTTCCCGACGGCGTCCTGCCCGCCCCCGAGCGGGTTCGCGTTCCCGACGGCGTCCTGCCCGCCCCCGAGCGCGGTGCGCTGCCCGAGCCGGTGGCGCTGCGGCGCATGCTGGGGCCCAGCGTGATCCTGCTCGGCCTCTCGATCGGCAGCGGCGAGTTCGTGCTCTGGCCGCGGCTCACCGCCGAGTTCGGCTACGCGCTCTTCTGGGCCTGCTGGATCGGCGTCACCCTGCAGTTCTTCCTCAACATGGAGATCGAGCGCTGGACCCTCGCCACCGGCGAGAGCGCCGTGGTGGGCTTCGTGCGCCTGCACCGCGCCTTCCTCCCCGTCTTCCTGGTCTGCGCCACGCTGCCCTGGATCTGGCCGGGCTGGGCCACCGGCGGCGCCACGCTGCTCTCCTGGCAGCTCGGCGGCAGCGTGGCGTGGATCTCGGCCGGCGGGCTCGTCCTGTGCGGGGCGGTGCTGTCGCTGGGGCCGGTGGTCTACCGCACCGTCGAGCGCATCCAGCTGGTGCTGGTGGCGGCCATCGCGCTCGGGCTCGGCGTGCTCTCGGTGCTGCTGGTGCGCGGTCCCGACGTCGCCGCGCTCTTCGCCGGCGCGCTGCGTGTGGGCCACGTGCCCGATGGCGTGCACTGGCCCGCGCTGCTCGGCGCCCTGGCCTTCGCCGGCGCCGGCGGCTCCATGAACCTGGCCCAGTCCAACTACATCAAGGACAAGGGCTACGGCATGGGCGCCTACGTGGGGCGCATCACGAGTCCGTTCACCGGCCGCGACGAGGCCACCGACAGTGTGGGCCGCGTCCTGCGCGGCGACGCCGCAGACCTGGCGCGCTGGCGGGTGTGGTGGCGGCGCGCCAACGCCGAGCACCTGCTCTCCTTCTACCTGCTGGCCCTGGCCTCGCTGGCGCTCTTCTGCCTGGTGGCCGGGGCGCTGCTCGAGCCCGGCGCCGACCCCGGCCCCGAGTTCGCCTTCATCGCCGCCGAGGCCGAGGCCCTGGCGGGGCGCTTCGGCGACGGTGCGCGCTGGCTCTTCCTCGGGCTCGGCGTGGCGGTGCTGTTCTCGACCGAGCTGGCAGTGCTCGACGCGGTGGCGCGGGTGAGCACCGACTTGCTGGCGCTGCCCCTGGCCGGGCGTCTCTCCCACTCGAAGCTCTACTTCGCCGTGCTCTGGATCGTGATCGCCACGGGCATCGCCATCCTGATCGGGGGCTTCGACGCGCCCCTCACCCTGCTCGTGCTCTCGGCGGCGCTCAACGGGGTGGTGATGTTCCTCTACTCGGGCCTGCTCCTGTGGCTCAACTGGACGAGCTTCGAGCCGCCGCTGCGCCCCTCGGCGTGGCGGGCGGCGGCGCTGGTCGTGTGCACGGTCTTCTTCGGCTACTTCAGCCTCGTGACCCTCGCCGACCGCCTGGGCTGGCTGGGCTAGGCGCGTGCTCGGCCCGCTGCAGGACGCCGGCGCCGCCCTCTCGCGCTTCACTGAGCGCTGGGTGCCCGACTCGTGGGTGATCTGCATGATGCTCACGGTGCTGGCCTTCGGGCTGGCCTTCTTCGGTGCGGACGTGGGCGTGCAGGAGGCCGCGCTGGCCTGGGGCGACGGGGTCTGGGTGCTGCTCACCCTGGCCATGCAGTTCACGATCGCGATGGTGGCGGCCCACGCCTGCGTGGCCTCGCGCCCGGTGCACCGCCTGCTCGACCGCCTGGCCGCGCTGCCCGACCCGGCCAGGCCCACCCAGGCCGTGGCTCTGGCCGGCGTCTTCTCGCTGGTGACGGGCTACCTCAACTGGGCGCTGTGCCTGGTGGCCTGTGCGCTCTTCGTCCCCTTTCTGGCGCGCCGCAACCCGCGCGCCGATATCCGCGTCACGATCGCGGCCGCCTACCTGGGGTTGGGCACGGTCTGGCACGGCGGCCTGTCGGGCTCGGCGCCGTTGATCCTCGCCACGCCGGGCAACCCGCTGCTGGCGCCGAGCGCGGGCGCCGCGGTGGTCGACCGCCTGTATCCCGTGACCGAGACGCTCTTCCATCCCTTCAACCTCGTCTACCTGCTCGCCATCGGGCTCACCGGACTGCTGGCGGCGGTGGCGCTGCACCCGCGCCGCGACCCGGTGACGCTGAGCCCCGAGCAGGTCGAGGCGATCCTGCCCCAGCCGCCGCCCGAGCCGGTCCGGCCCAGCACGCCGGCCGAGCGGCTCGAGCACTTCCGCGGCTGGGTGTGGCTGGCGGCGCTGCTGCTCGCCTATCCGCTGGGCCACGCCATCGTCAGCCGCGGCTTCGGCACCAGCTGGACCATCAACGCCTACAACACCGTCTTCCTGGTGGCGGCGCTGCTGCTCCACGGCCGGCCGGCCCCCTTCCTGCGCGCCTGTCGCGAGGGCGTGGACGCGGCCTGGGGGATCATCCTGCAGTTCCCGTTCTACGCGGGGATCTTCGGACTGATGCAGAACACCGGGCTCGGCGCCTGGATCGGCGACGTCTTCGCGCGCTTCGCCAGTCAGGCCAGCTACCCCTTCGTGGTCTACGTCTACTCGGGCCTGATGAACCTCTTCGTGCCCTCGGCGGGCTCCAAGTGGCTGATCGAGGCGCCCTACCTGGTGCCCGCCGGCGAGTCCCTCGACGTCTCGGTGGTGACGGTGCTGCTCGCCTACAGCTACGGCGACTCGACCACCAACCTGATCCAGCCCTTCTTCGCCATCCCGATCCTCGCCGTCACGCGCCTGCGCTTCGGCGACGTGGTCGGCTACACCTTCCTCATCGCCCTCGCCTGCTTCGCCGTGTCGACGCTGGCCATGGCGTGGATCCCGCCCGGGCTCTGAGCGTCGCCGCCCTAGAGTCGGATGCGCGGGCGCTGTCGACGGCCGCTGCTGCTGTGGAGGATGGCGCCCAGCACCATGCCCACCGACAGGATACCGGCGCCGGTGATCCACTCGGGCCAGCGGGCGCCGGCCTTCAGCTCGAGGTTCTCGCGGGTGAGGCTCTCGATGGTGCTCTTCTGGCCGGCGTCGGCGGCGGCCAGCTCGCGGTTGGTGGCCTCGAGCTCTTTGGCGCGGTCGGACAGCGTGCCGAACTGGTCGCGGAACTCGGCGGTCTGGGCCTCGCTCTGGGCGAGGCGCAGGCCGGCCGGCGGCTCGGGCTGCAGGAAGCCCTCGGGCACCCAGCCGTCGCCCTGGGCGGAGGTGCGCACCTGGGTCCAGCCCTCGCGGCGGCCGAGGATGTCCACCCCATCGCCGGTCTTGATGGTGCCCTTGATGCGGTACTGGTTGCCCGGACCGCTGCGCAGGTTGAGGCGCAGCTCGTCCTTCACCCAGCCCTGCTCGGCACGGGCCGGCGCGGCGATCCAGGCGCCGGCCAATGCGATGGCGCACGCGACCGTGGCAGCGCCCTGAAGCCGGATCGCTCGGATCATGCCAGCCAATTCCCCCCAAGCTGTCGGAACTCTCGAACGACCGAGCCCACCGTGGCTCCCCGGGTAGGACTCGAACCTACGACCTAGTGATTAACAGTCACCCGCTCTGCCAGCTGAGCTACCGGGGAATGCCTTCGGGCCGCGCCAGTCTAGAGGCTGGGGCCCGGATTTCAACGAAGGGCGATCCGGGCTCGGGCACCTCGATCTCCACGGGCCGCGAGAGGGGCGCCGGGGGGCCCGACTCGCGCAGTAGCTGAATCTGGTAGCGGTAGCGGCTGCCGGGCGAGACGTCGGCGTCGACCAGCTCTTCGCCGGGACCGAGCTCGCGGGTCCAGCCCGAGACGAGCCCCGCCCGGGTCACCCGCGCGCTCGTGAAGCCCTCTTCGACGCGGGCGTTCCACACCAGCCGCACCCCGCCGCTGCTGGCGCGGGCCACCCAGTCGTAGCCGGGGCTCTCGACGCGCAGCAGCTCCGAGGGCCGGCTCTCGAGCCCATCCTCGTCCACGGCGATCACCCCGTAGCGAAGCGCCTCGCCGGCGCCCACCGCCGGGTCTTCGGCCGCGGTCTGCTGGGCATCCACCTGGGACACCTCTTCTGCGGGCTCGCCCCCCCGCCAGCGCACCAGGCGATAGGAGTGGAGGTCGACTTCGACGTTGGGGTCCCAGCGCAGGGTGTTGGCGCCGAGGCGCTGTGCCTCGACGCGCAGCCCGATCGGGGGCAGGGGCTCGGGCTTGGTCACGGCGCGCAGCACGCCGCTGGGCTGGCCCGGCGCGCCGTTCGGATCGAGGGAGGTGACGCGGTAGAAGAGCACTGTGAGGTCGCCGAGGCCGGTGTCGAGATAGTGGGTGTGGTGTCGTCCCTCGAGCCGGGCGATCTCTTCGAAGGGTCCGTCCACGTCCGGGCTGCGCTCGACGGCATACCCCGTCACCAGGGTGTCGCCGGCCGGACCCCAGACCAGCGGGATCGAGCGGGGCTGACGGCTGTAGGCGCGCAGCGAGCCGGGCGGCGGCATGGGCGGCGCGGTGGTGGCGCCGGCCAGGGCCGAGACCGAGTCGGAGAGCCGCCGGTCGTGGGCGAAGGCCCGCAGCCGATAGTAGCGCGTGTGGCCGTCGCCGAGCGGGAAGGCGAGGTCCCCGCCGTCCACCCAGTAGAGGGAGCCACGGTGGGGCAGGGCGACGCGCGGCGAGAAGGGTCCCTCGGGCGACTCGGCGCTCTCGACCAGGTAGCCCGCCACGAGCGGCAGCAGCACCGGCTCCCACTGCAGCGCCACCTCGCGGAACAGCCCGGTGGTGGCGGTCAGGCCCTCGGGCGCGGGCAGCGCCGAGGGCGGGTCCGAAACCAGCGAGCGTCGCAGCGCCTCGGCCGGATCTACTTCGGGCGTGCGTGCGGCCCACTGGGGCATGGCGCAGGCGGCGCCGAGCAGGCAGACGCCGGCGAGAGCCAGGCGGCTCAGGGCTCCGCTCGGTCTCGAGGCGTGGGCTCGGCTCGGTCTCAAGGCGCGGCCTCGGCTTCGGGCTCGGCGCGCAGGCGTTCGAGCGATTCGAGCTGCTTGCGGGCGCGGCTGATGTAGGCCTGGATGCGCTCGTTGTCGGGGTCGATCAGCAACGCGCGGCGCCAGTGGTCGACGGCGTCTTCGAGGCGCTCTTCCGAGAAGGCGGCGCGCCCGCTCTCGACCAGCGCCTCGACGCGGGCGGCCTGTTCCTCGCGGATCCGCTCGCGCCGCCGGAGTCGCTCGTCGGCGATGGCCTGGCCGAGTCGGAGCTCTTCGGTCTGGTAGGCGGGCTCGAAGGGGTCGAGATCGCGCAGCTGCTGCAGCGCGTCGCGGGCCGCGCCGAGATCGCCGCGCGCGCGCACCAGGCGGTAGGAGTCGAGCAGGGCAGCGCGCTCGGACACCGCCCGGCGCGCGAGCTCCTGCACGTGATCGAGGGTGCCGGTGTCTTCGGGGCGCAGCGCCAGGGCCAGGCGATAGTCGAGGACCGACTCGGCCAGGCGGCCCTGCTCCTCGAGCGCTCGGGCGCTCTCGATGTAGCTCGCGGCCCTCCGATCGAGCTCGCGCTGTACCGAGACGATGCGCGCGGCGAGCTCATCCTCGTCGGCGGCGCGCCAGCTCTCGAGGGCGCCGTGCAGGTCGCCCTCGCGGTACAGGCGGTCGCCGGGGCCCGAGGCCGGTGCACAGGCCAGGCCCAGCGTACAGAGAGTCGCGCAGGCGAGGGCGCGCGCGCGGCTTCGGGCGATCGCCCCCCCAAGCTCGCTCACACCTGAGCCGTGGACTCGGCGACGGCGCCGCGCTCGGCGTCGAGCTGCACCGAGTAGACGTGCACCGGTTCTTCGCGACCCGAGAGCTGCCGCTCGCCCTCGAAGCGCAGGCGCGCCACGCCCCGGACCTGGCGCTGCACGGCCTCCGAGAGCAGGATCTGGCCGGGCTCGGCGAGCTTCTCGAGGCGGTGGGCGACGTTGACGGCGTCGCCGATGGCAGTGAAGTCGGCGCGGCGGTCGGAGCCGATGCTTCCCACCACCACCACGCCGGTGTGGATGCCCACCCCGATCGAGATGGGCACGTGCTCCGCGCGGCCGGCCGCGCCATGGGCGTTGCGGCTCTCGACGGCGCGGGCGATCTCGATCGACGCCGACACGGCGCGCAGCGCGTGGTCGGCCTGGGGTACCGGCGAGCCGAAGTAGGCCATCACCGAGTCGCCGATGAACTTGTCGATGGTGCCGCCGGCGCCGAGGATGATGTCGGAGATCAGCTGGAAGGTCTCGTTGAGCAGGCTCACGACGTCGGTCGCGTCCATGCCCTCGGAAAGCCGCGTGAACTGGCGGATGTCGACGAAGACGATCGTCACCTCGCGCTCGGTGCCGCCGGTCTTGGCCAGGCTGCCGCTCTCGAGCAGCTGTTCGAGCACGTAGTCGTCCACGTAGCGGCCGAAGGCCTTCTGGATCTTCTCCTTCTGCTCGAGGGCGTCGCCCATCTCGTTGAAGGCGCGGGTGAGCTCACCCACCTCGTCGCGCGAGGTGGGGGGCACGCGCACCGCGACGTCGCCCGAGGCCAGCCGCTCGACGCCGTGGCGCAGGCGGCGCAGCGGACCCACCAGCAGGGCCACGAAGCCCAGCCCCGAGAGCACGCCCACCACCACCACCACCACGGCCACCGCCGCCAGCTGCTGGGTGTTGCTCACCACCACCGGATCGATCAGCACGCGCAGGTCGAACTCCACCTGGGCTTCGCCGACGGGCACGTCGCTGTAGACGATGGGCGAGGCCACCCGCAGCCGCCTTCCGCGGCGGCCCACCCAGATGCCGCCGGGCGTCTGGGGGTGGCCGGCCAGGCTCTCGCCCTGCAGTCCGCGCTCTTCGGGGTCGCGCGAAGCCAGCACCCGCCCATCGCGATCGAGCAGCCGCACCGCCACCACGCCCTCGCTCTCGCCGACCTCCTGGATCAGCCTGTCGAGCGAGAGCTCGAGATCGAACTCGCCCTCGCCGGCCTCGAGCAGGGGCTCCTTGGCCGCGCCGGCCAGGTTCGTGGTGAGCGCGCGGCCGCGCTTCTCGACCTCGGCCTCGAGCGCGCGGCGCTCGTGCCGGGTGGCGAGCGAGGTCAACGCGATGCAGGCCGCGACCAGGATCGCGACGACCAGAGCGCTGAACTTGACCTGGAGGGATCGCATCCGCGGAGCCGCCTAGCTGGGAGGCTTCACTCGAAGCCGATGTCGCGGACCTCGAACTCGCGGGTGCCCTTGGGCACGCGGACGGTCACGACGTCGTCCACGGTCTTCCCGAGCAGCGCCCGGGCGATCGGCGAGGTGATCGAGATCCTGCCTTCAGACGCATCGGCCTCGTCTTCGCCGACGAGGGTGTACTTCACCTCTTCGTCGGTCTCGGCATCGAGCAACTTCACGGTGACCCCGAAGCGCACCGCATCGGGCGCGGACTCGGCGGGGTCGATGACCTGGGCCCGAGCCAGCTTGTCCTCGAGCTGCAGGATGCGGCCCTCGATGTGGCTCTGGCGCTCCTTGGCCGCGTGGAACTCGGCGTTCTCCGAGATGTCGCCGTGGGCGCGCGCCACCTCGATCTCCTTGACGATCTCGGGGCGGGCCACGGTCTTGAGGTCGCGGAGGTCGGCTTCGAGCTTGTCGTAGCCGGCCTTGGTCATGGGCACGCGATCGGACATCCTCGCGGCGCTCTCCTCGAAACGGATCAGGGCAGAAAGGGCCCAGAAATGAATTCGACGCCCTCGCAGGAGGACGCCCTCGAAGTGGAGCCTACCGGGCGTCCAGGGGCTGTCAACGCGCCTCCGCCGCCCTCTGGGCGCGATTGGGTGCGCTGGGCCCTGCTCTTCTACGGCGCCCTGGCGGCCGTGGCCCTGGCCTGGAACGCCTGGGCCGGCACGCCCTGGGCCTTCGCCAGCCGGGGCCAGCAGGCCGAGGGCGTGCGCTGGGGTCCCGAGCTCGCCCTGGGCCTGGTCAGCGGCGCGGCGGTGATCGCGCTCTCCGAAATCTTCACCCGCACCAGCGCCCGGGGGCGCGCCCTGGCCGCCGAGCTCGGTTCGCTGCTCGGACCGCTCGGCCTGGGCCACTGTCTGCTCCTGGCCGCGCTCTCGGGCTTCGCCGAAGAGGTCTTCTTTCGCGGACTGCTGCAGCCGCGGCTGGGTTGGCTCGGCGCCACGCTGCTCTTCGGCCTGGCCCACCTGCCGCCGAGTCGCGCGCTGTGGTCGTGGAGCGTCTTCGCGCTGCTGGCGGGCGGCCTGCTCGGGGCGCTCTTCGCCCACACGGGCAACCTGGTGGCGCCGGTGGCGGCGCACGCCGCCATCAACGCGGTCAACCTGCGGCTGCTCAGCCGCCGCTACGGTCGCGCGCGTTAGTCGCCGCGCGTCGCTCGGGGCCAGGCATCAGTCGCAGCGGGCGATGGCGTCGATCTCGACCTCGGCGCCGAGCGGGAGCGCAGCCACCTGCACCGTGGCTCGCGCGGGCGCGGGGTCGCCGCGAAAGTGGCGCGCATAGACCTCGTTGATCGCGCCGAACTGGGCCAGGTCGGTCACGTAGACGGTGGTCTTCACCACGCGCGCCAGACTCGAGCCGGCGGCTTCGAGCACCGCCGCGAGATTCGCGAGCACGCGCTCGGTCTGGGCCTCGATGCTGCCCGCGACGCGCTCGCCGGTGTCGGGATCGAGCGGGATCTGTCCCGAGGCGAAGACCCAGCCCGAGAGCCGCACGGCCTGGCTGTAGGGGCCCACCGGAGCCGGCGCCCCGGCGCTCGTGACGCGCTCGGCCTCGCCCACGTCGGCGGCCGTCAGGCCTCGACGATCTCGGGGTCTTCGATCAGCCGGTCTTCGAGCAGGCGCAGCAGGTAGCCCAGCACCATCAGGTTGGGCAGGCGCTGCGCCACCTCGGAGTCGATTTCGAGACCGCGGGAGAAGTCGCCCGCATAGCTCGTGAAGAACTCGAGGGCGCCCGGCGGCACGTTCTTCTCGACCAACTCGAGCATCTCGTGGCTGGCCAGGTCTTCGAGCAGCTCGACCAGCTCGCGGGCGAGCTCGTCGCGGGTGAGCGGGTTCTCTTCTTCGAGGAGCTCTGCGCCGGCCTCGGGGTCGAAGGGCATCGGGTTCCGCGTTTCGTCCATGGTGCGCCTCGTCGGGGTGCGCGGGGCGAAGCGGCGGGTGCGGCTCGCGCCGCGCGCTCCTCGTCTCGCAGTCGGCGCATCGTGACAGGGGCCCATTCCAGTGTCAATGCGCCAATTGCGCGGCCACTTCGAGTTGCGCGACACCGCGAAGCGCGGCTTTCGGGTGGACGACGGGCAGATCCGTCCGAAGTTGCCGCTCGCCTGCCGCGCTCAGATCCGTCGGGAGTTGCCACTCGACCGCACACCGATTCAGATCGCGCGAGGCTCGTCGGCCGCCGGGTCCGACCCCTCCTCGAGCAGGTCTCCCCCGTCGGAGAGCAGCTCTTCGCGCACGAAGATCGGCGCGCCGGCGCGCAGCGCCAGGGCGATGGAATCGCTCGGCCGCGCGTCGATCTCGAGTCGCTCCCCGTCGCGTTGCAACGTGAGCAGCGCGTAGTAGGTGCCGTCGCGCAGCTCGGTGATCACCACCCGCGCCAGCTCGCCGTGCAGCCGGTGGATCACGCGCTGCGCGAGGTCGTGGGTGTTGGGGCGCGGGACCGCCACACCCTCGATGCCGATCTGGATCGAACGCGCCTCGGCCGGGCCGATCCAGATGGGCAGCCAGCGCTCGCCCCCGATCTCGGCGAGCAGCACCACCGGCAGGTCCTGGGCGTCGTGCCCCACCAGGCGCACCTCGACGGGCACTTCGATCGTCGGGCCCGGGCCCGGGCCACAGGCCAGCGCCAACAAGAGCAGCAGCCCGATGCGCATGGGTTCCTCCGCGCGCCCCCAGGGTCGAGAATATGCCGGCTTCCCGAGGGAAGCTAGGTGGCGCTTGACGCGGGGGGGTCGCCTATTAGAGTGGGGCACGCGACGGGGTTCCTAGGAGGGACGACGATGAAGAGCTTCACGATTTCCGCGATTTTGGTGGGACTGACGGCGGCATCCGCCTGGGCCGGCGACGTGCCCGTGCAGTACGACGCCGATCTGAAGGCCTTCAAGAAGGGGGTCGATGCCGAGACGGTGCTGCGCTTCGAGCTCTTCGACGACGCGAGCTGCAACAACGAGATCGACCAGATGGACTTCGACGGCTCCGAGGTGACCGTCGAGCAGGTCAAGCCGCTCAAGGTGAAGGGCGGCGACAAGCCGTCGCAGCGCGCGCGCATCAGCGCGGTGATCGAGGATGCCGTCGAGTCCGACGGCTACTTCCTGACGGTGCGCGTGCTGAACCTCCCTCAG